>Ga0351857_1075_pt1 | contig 21596 bp, 17 predicted proteins | sample BONcelHFGM3001D9_FD_206801 | JGI IMG/M metagenome (GOLD analysis project Ga0351857, IMG submission 206801) | Enriched cells from coal bed in the Powder River Basin, Montana, United States - BONCAT cells FGM rep2 HSBNCT.FGM.300.1.D9 ... | reverse complement strand
TGGAGAAGCTTGTGCGTTTTTACAATTCGTTGGGGTGAGTTATTTTAATGCACTTCGTCCGTTAAGTGTGACATTCGTGTTAGGTTAGCGTTGCTCTTTAGTAATGCATTTGCAATCAATTATTTACAATGTCATGCTGAGCGGAGTCGAAACACAAAACGACGGTCTGTCATTGGTAGCGGTTCCGATACTATCGGAACGAAGGATAAAACGCTCAATTTTTCAAACCATGCAATCCTGATTAAGGAGTGTTAAATACAAACTGTTATTGATAGTCCCGCACGTGCAATGATTTTCATACCTTTGTTTTTGATTAATGATGCTTGGTTTTGTTGAAAGTTGAAATGCTTTTCAGCCAAATGCCGGCACATGAGGTTATGGTAAACTATTGCACCAATGAGATTGCTTGTTATTCTTCCGCGTTTTCCTTACCCCATTGAGAAAGGGGATAAACTCAGGGCTTTTCATCAGTTGCGCCTTTTGTCGCGCTACCATGAAATTCATCTCATTGCGTTGAGCCATCAGAAAGTAGAAGACAGGGATATTGAGAAAGTAAAGCCGTTTTGTAAATCCATTGAAATAATCAGGCTGGGATGGATAGGTGTAGGTTTGAATCTGGTCAGGGCATTTTTCAGTAAGCTGCCGTTTCAGGTAGGTTATTATTACTCAGCGCAGGCAAAAAAGCAAATCGATCAGGCAGTTAAAACCTTTAATCCTGAGCACATTTATTGTCAGTTGCTGCGTACTGCTGAATATGGTTCAGGATACAGAATTCCTTCCACCATAGATTATCAGGATGTATTCTCAAAGGGAGTGGAGCGCAGAATACCACAGGTTAAAGGATTGATGAAATGGCTGCTTGGCATGGAATACAAGCGTTTACTTAAATATGAATACCGGGTTTTCGAACGTTTCACGAACAAGACCATAATCTCGGTTCCTGATCGTGAACAGATACCCCATCCGGGTCGCGATGAAATTGTCATTGTTCCGAATGGCGTTGATCATTCCTACTTTAAGCCCAGAAAAATGCCGGAAACGCATGAATTGATATTTACCGGCAATATGGGATATCCACCCAATGTAAACTGTGCAGAGTATCTTGTTAAAAAAGTGCTTCCGATTGTTCACCAGAAATTACCAGGTACACGAATAATGATTGCCGGCGCAACTCCACACAATAAGGTTAAGGCACTTGCCTCTGAATTTGTAACTGTTACCGGTTGGGTTGATGATATTACCGGCAGTTACGCGAGTGCAAGGGTGTTTCTGGCTCCTATGCAAATGGGAACAGGCTTACAGAATAAACTGCTGGAAGCAATGTCGATGAAAATGCCTTGCATCACATCTTCCTTGTGTAACTCTGCATTAAAGGCTGCCCCGGAAATAGAAATACTTATCGGCGATAGTCCCAAACAAGTAGCGGATCATATTATTACGTTGCTGAATGACCCTGCGTTAAGTGAAAAAATTGCAACAGCCGGGTATGATTTTGTGCACCGGAAATACAGCTGGGATGGCGCAACCAAAGAATTGTTGCGGGTTATCGGCAACTAGCTGCCACATAACGCTGAAGAAATGCAATAAATTCGTCTCTTTAAAGTTTTTGAAAAGATGCTGAAATCCATTGCCCGACACCATTTGAAGTGAAGCAATTGACAGTATATTTTTTTTATTTGTTTTTAGGGATTACGTTCTCCGTAAAACATGATTAACATGTACAATTAATAAAATATGAGAAGCTTGAGGTTAACCGGATTGCTGTTTTTGTTTCTTTTCTGTATTTATCAAAATTCATCGGGCAATGAATCTGGTGCTGATAAATTGCTGAGCAAGGAACAAAAGCAGAAGTTTGATGAACTTTCGAAAAAATCTTTCGAATTTCCTGATTCGGCAATCTCAGAAGCTGAGCCTTTGCTTCAGCAATATAAAGGTTCTGACCAGAAGCAGATTAGGGCAAGATTGTTGAAAATACTTGGAAATTCGCATATGAATCTTTCGAATAACCGACAGGCATTGGAATATTATGAGCAGGCTCTTTTTATTTATCGTGAATTGGATATGAAAGGCGAAGCTGGAGCGGTGCTTAATAATATCGGGATTATCCGCGAGGAACAAGGCGATTTCAGCGGAGCATTGAAAAGATACATGGAATCCGAAGCAATTTCAATTGAGGTTTCCAACGATGCTTTACTTTCATTGTCATATACCAACATCGGAAATATCTATTACACAATGGGTCGTTTCGATAAAGCATTGCATTTCCTGACGCTTTCTCTCAGGTTAAACGAAAAATTAAAGGATAGCGTTGGAATTTCGAAGGCTTATAATAATATTGGCAATGTTTATCTTAGCCTGAAGGATTATGATCAGGCGCTTATATACTACAACAACGCTCTGCGGATAAACAAAAGTCTGAACCGTTTGGGAGGTTTATCAACAAGCTACAGTAATCTGGGACTTGTTTATGAATGGAAGGGTGACTATGGAAAGGCGCTGGAATTTAACAGGTTGTCAAATGAATTATCGCGCAAGAACAACGATAAGGAAGGCATAATTCACAGTCTGATGAATACGGGAAATATTCATCTGCTTCGAAAAGAATTCAATCAGGCAACCATTGCATTAATGGAGGCGCAGCGGGTATCAAACAATCATCCGAACGGATTTTTAAAAGCAAGTGTTGCTGCACGACTTGGTCAGTTAAAGCTTGAGCAGGGAGAATTTGATGAATCTATTTCCTATTTTAAAGAAGCACTGACTTTCGCAAACCGCATCAACTCATTCTCCATGCTGATTGATATATACAAAGGCATGGCAGAAGCATGGCAGGGCAAAGGTGATTACAAAAGGGCTTACGAAGTGTTGATACTTCATACTGCTGCTGCTGACAGTATTTACAATCAGGAAAACAACGATAGACTTAATATGCTGCGCGTTAGTTTTGAATCGGAGAATACCGAGCGCGACAATCAGTTGCTGAAGCAGCAGAATATATACAGCCAGCTTGCGCTGAACAGACAGCAAACCATTCGCAATCTTTTAATAATCATTTCTGCGATTGTTATTGTATTCTCCCTCTTCCTTTATAATTTATATCAATCGAAGAATAAGAAGAATATGTTGCTTGCAGAGCGCAATATGCAAATCAACAGGCAAAAAGATGAGTTGAACCAGCTTTACAAAGAGCAGTTTAAACTGAATGAAACAAAGAATAAATTTTTTAGTATTGTTGCGCATGATCTTAAATCGCCTTTTCAGACCATTCTGGGCTTCTCTGAGTTGTTAAGTTCGGAATATGAACACTTAACCGAGGAGCAGCGCAAAGATTCAGCAGCCAATATTTTAAAAGTATCGAATGAAACATTCAGGTTGATTGAGAATCTGCTGGAATGGGGCCGGACACAAACCGGAGCAACACATGCTACATTTAAGTTGTTTAATGTCAGGGAATTGGTTCTGAGAACCCTGCCGGTTTTCGAGCCGCAGGTTGCCCGCAAAAAGCTGAAGGTTTCATTTGAACTTCCGCCTTTGCTGCAGGCATGGGCCGATCCGGATATGATCATGGCTGTTTTAAGGAATCTTGTGTCCAATGCCATTAAATTCTCTCCTCTGGAAGCGAGCATAAAAATCAGTGCACGAATAAACAAGAATATGGTGTACCTTTCGGTAGCAGACTCTGGCGAAGGCATTCCGGATGATATCAAGGAAAGGTTGTTTACTCTTGATCCAAAGGTTCAGCGGGCAGGTACACAAGGCGAGCGGGGAACCGGGCTTGGCCTTACGCTCTGTAAAGAATTTATGGAGCTCAACCATGGCAATATTGAAGTTCAGAGTACTGTTGGTGAAGGCAGTGTATTTACCATTGTTATTCATTCGCTGAACAGCCGGGGAAATAAGTTTTAGTAAGTGTATTCTGATTTACAATCACTAACCTTTTCCACTTTCCGTTTGTTATTATCACTGTAAAGTTTTCAGGGTTTTTCTGATCTTTGTCAGAATAATTAAAGCATCAGGCCCGCTTATAACCGGCGGGCAGCATTTTTATTATGAATTTTCTCGCTCATTTATACTTATCAGGTGACGATCATGAAATCACTGTCGGAAATTTTATTGCCGATCATGTGAAAGGCAGTGCCATTAATGGTTTTAGTGCCGGTATTCAACGAGGTATCCGGTTTCACCGCGCCATCGACCAGTTTACCGATTCGCATGATCAGATACGGGAGGCTGTGGAAAAACTCAGACCCGGTTATAAAAAATACGCCGGAGTTGTGATGGATATGTATTCCGACCATTTTCTGGCTTCAGCCTGGTCAGAATGGTCAAATGTGCCGATTGGTGATTATACTGCATCGCGTTACGAAATCCTTATGAACCATTATCAGATTTTGCCTGCCCGAACCCAGTATATGCTCCAGTACATGGTAAAGGATGACTGGCTGAGTTCCTACGCTCAGGTTGAAGGCATTGGAATGGCATTGCGTGGAATGTCGCGAAGAACCACTTTTGTCTCCAACCTTGAGAATGCTATAGATGAGCTGAAATCAGACTATGATTTTTATAAACAGAGGTTCGATGTATTTTTTCCTGAGATGATCTTATTTGCAGCGGAATATCTGAAAACAAATACCTGAAATCTGAAAGTCAGGGTTTGACTAATTGAAGATAAGTCTTTCAATGTCATTTAGTTAAGACCTCGGATGGAATATAAAATGAAAAAGTATCCTTTCCCGCACGTGCGGGACTACCAATGACAGCTTAGAATTTAATCAAATGCTGATTAAAGTAAAAATCAACCTTAGTAACTCTTAATAACCTTAGTAACAAAACTGACCCCACGATTTTTGAACCTTATTCATTCTTAAAAACCTCAATGGGCTGGCAACTTTTTCAAATTGAACAATAATAAGGTTAGGAAGAAAAAATAAGGTTGAAGGTGTTTGGTGGGTCGCCTCTTACTAAGGTTTGGAAGATAAATTAAGGTTGATCCTGCTCACTAAAAAGTGGAAAAGTGCTTTCAAACTTTCTGAAGATGATTAAGGATGCTGTTTCCTCCTGTCATCTCCGCATTATGCTCAATTTTTTTTTTGAGTTACAACTCAGGATGACTGTCAGTCTGAGTCCCGCACGTGCAGCGATTTTTTAGCCCTTCTTCATTTTAGTTAGATTCATGCGAATGTATTTCTTTTTTTGAGAGCACCTCGTTGATTTCTTTTATTGTTGATAGATTTCTTTATTCAACTGCGATCATAAATGTTATTTCATTTCAATACACTAAATATTATCATGGCGGTAGTATTAGTTATCAATAAGATTAGATAATTTGGCTTAAAGTACTCATAGTTAATAATAATGTAATACATTTGATGATTATTTTCACAATAATTTTGTGAACTCATATTTTATGTGTAATATTACCGCCAGATATTAATTTAGTACTAACATTAAAATCTACGGTTATGGCTCTCAAAATTGATGGATTAAAAGGAAATGATTTTATCATTGACCCTGACGATTCTTTAGCCATGAAATTGGCTATGCTTATCGAAGGCCATTGCACTATCGGTGTAAAGGCAGCTTGCCAGAAATTTGGTTACACTGAACAGCGTTTCTATCAATTGAAGAAACAGTATGAACAGGAAGGGGCCATAGCCTTGGTAGACAAAAAGCGTGGTTCAGATGCAAAGCCAGTAAGAACTGAGGTTGTTGTGAATCAAATAATCAGGCTTCGCTTTTTAGACCCACTAGCCAGTTGCGATGTGCTGGCACAAAAACTCAAACAGATGGGTTATAGTGTCAGCAAAAGAAGCATCGAACGAACCATTACAGAATATGGCTTAAAAAAAAACTCATTGTTTCAACCCGACGAAAGAAAAGCAAAAACAAGAAGTAGACATTAGGTTTTCGAAGCGGGAAACCGAGACTGTAAAAATTAACAATGATGACAGCGAACGAAGGTTCAGAGAATCGCTTTCTAAAACCATCAGTGGGACATCGGTTGGGTTATGGTTTTTGATTGTAGCCTATCTCAGGCTGGGTATTTGGGATTTAATTAAATCATTTACAAGTTGTTCCGACAGTGATATCGATGCACATATTGCTATGCAAATAGTAAATGAGTCCGCTTTGTGCAGCAATCGAATCCGCAAGAGCAACTATCTGGCAAACCAGGGTTTTGAATTAGTCAATGGGTTGGGCTTTTTAGCCAGCGATCAGCAAGTACATTATTTATTAGATAAACAAACCGTTTACCAGGCAGCTCAGATGCAAAAAGCATTGGCAGGCATAAGGGCAAATGCAGGCCATTACTATGGAAATACTATTGCCATTGATCCGCACCGTATTATCACAACCTCGCAAAGGGTAATGCCCAAAAAGAAAAAGCAGCCTGAAGAACCGTCCAGAAAAATGTTGCAAACTTTTTTTGCTAATGATGCTGACACTGGACAACCCATAGGTTTTGGGATAGGGTCACCAGGGGTTAGTACAACAAAAGCTACTATCGATCTGCTGAATTTGACAAAAATTGTCAGCAAGGATGCTTTGATTCTGGCTGATAAAGAACACTTTACAGACAAGTTGATAGAAACCATAAGCCAGCAAATGGATTTTGATTTATTGATCCCCGCAATAGCGAACCAGCGAATCAAAGACATTGAGCAAAATTCTCAATACAAACACTTATGGGCCGGATATGCTTTGGCTGAAACAAAATTTCGTTTTGAAAGAGGAGGATCAGATTATCGAATGCTTACACAAAGAGAAGGCGAAGTTGAAAAAGATTTTGCATATAAATCGTTTATAACATTGAAGGACAAATCTGCCGAGAACCTATTAACGGTAAAGTATGCCCAAAGATGGACTATTGAAGATTTTTTTAATTTTGACGGAGCTATGGGATTTGATCGGGCTTCAACATTTAATCTAAATATTCGGTATGCAAAAATGTCCCTGGCCCTTTTGGCACAGGCAGCAACCTATGAACTTAGGCGGCAATTGCCAAAACCCTATGACCGTTGGAATGCAACACATCTGGCTGATGCTGTACTGGGTAAAATTGACGGGGACATAAGAGTAAAAGATGATACTATCATTGTGACCTGCTATGACGCCCCCAAAGAACTAAATCTTCATGAAAATTATTCAGATTTACCTGCAAGACTGATGTCCGAAGGAATCAATCCTAATATTCCATGGCTTTATAATTTCAAACTCGACTTCAGGTTCAAATGACTAAAATGAATACCCCCGAGAAAATCGCTGCACGTGCGGGAAAGACAATTTTTCTTAACTAAACGACATTGATAAGTATATTGCAAAAACAAGGTAAAATCAAGTCAAGCCCTGACTTGCATAAAAAAAGCTCCGTTTCCGGAGCTTTTCCCATTGTTACAAAAATAATGGATATTGTTGTTTATACGAGGCCCTGGGCAAGCATGGCATCGGCAACTTTTACAAATCCACCAATATTGGCACCATTCACATAATTGATAAATCCATCAGCATCTTTGCCGTATTTGGCGCAGGTTTCATGAATGTCGCACATAATCTGGTGCAGTTTGGCATCCACTTCTTCTCTCGACCATGATAAGCGCATCGAATTCTGTGTCATTTCAAGTCCTGATACTGCAACTCCACCGGCATTGGCAGCTTTACCCGGTCCGTAAAGGATTTTACTTTTCAGATAAACCTCAACTGCGTCGGGTGTTGAAGGCATATTGGCACCTTCCGAAACCACGTAGCAACCATTGGCGATCAGTGTTTTTGCATCTTCTGCGTTTACTTCATTCTGTGTTGCACATGGTAAAGCTACATCGCACTTGATGCCCCATGGTCTCTGATTTTCGTAGTATTCGCATCCGAATTTATCGGCATATTCTTTAATCCTGCCGCGTTTAACATTCTTCAGATTCATCACCCAGGCCAGTTTTTCAGCATCAATACCTTTGGGGTCATGAATAAAACCGGTTGAGTCTGACAGGGTAACTGCTTTACCGCCAAGCTGGGTAACTTTTTCAACAGCATACTGGGCAACATTACCTGATCCGGAGATAGTAACAATTTTTCCTTTTAAGCTATCGTTACGGGTTTTGAGCATTTCTTCAGCAAAGTAGGTGCAGCCGTAACCGGTTGCTTCGGGTCTGATAAGACTTCCGCCCCATTCGCGACCTTTTCCGGTGAGTACGCCTGTAAATTCGTTGCGCAGGCGTTTGTATTGTCCGAACATAAATCCGATTTCGCGACCTCCTACGCCGATATCTCCGGCAGGTACATCGGTGTTAGGACCGATATGGCGGAAAAGTTCCGACATAAAACTCTGGGTGAACTTCATTACTTCATTGTCCGATTTTCCTTTGGGATCGAAATCGCTTCCGCCTTTACCACCGCCCATTGGCAATGTGGTGAGGCTGTTTTTGAAAACCTGCTCAAAAGCAAGGAATTTCAGAATGCCAAGGTTAACGGTAGGGTGGAATCTCAAACCACCTTTGTATGGACCGATGGCACTGTTCATCTCGATTCTGAATCCACGGTTCACCTGCACTTCGCCTTTGTCGTCGAGCCAGGGGACCCTGAAGATGATTACCCTTTCAGGTTCAGCAATGCGCTCAAGCACTTTGGCATCCTTATACTTTGGATGTTCCTCAATGAAAGGAATCAGCGATTCAACAACTTCGTGTACTGCCTGGTGGAATTCAACTTCGCCCGGGTTTTTGGCAATGATTTTAGCCATAAAATCATTCACCATCTGATCAAATACGTTTGCCATAGAATTAGAGATTAAGAAAAATTAGAAGTTAATAGGGTTGTTTGATGGGTCAATATTAGAAAAACTAAACCAATCCCATATCATGTTAATGCTGTTTTATCAGGCTTTCAGGTCAAATTCAGTATTTTACGCAAAGATGGTAAGTAATTTTCGCAGAAAAGTGAGGGGGTGTGAAATGCTCTTTTTGGAAGTAGCAGAGGGGATGAAAATAGTCACTGTATTTGAATATAGAGTATTAGAGGACAAGGTGACAAGGAGATGGGGTGACAAGGGGAATTTTTTACGGATTAGATTATTTGTGCTGGGTGATTCCTGACAGGGTTACGAACTCTGTCTTGTCCAGATGAGGAATTGTACCATTACCCGCAACTGACTTATAAATAATTTGGTGAGATTAACTAATTAAGTAAGCTTTTTGCTTATTTTTGGAGTATGAAAATTTCTGAGTCAGAAATATTAAGAAAGATTAAAAGGATTGTCAAGGACAAAGAGCCATCAGCAAAGATTTATCTTTATGGCTCACGTTCACGAGGCAATGCAACCGATGATTCTGATTGGGATTTATTGATATTGCTCAACAGAGATAATATTTCGTCTGAAGTTGAAAGAGAAATTACTTATCCGCTTTACGACCTTGAATTTGATACCGGAGAGATAATAAGCCCAATGATTTATGCAGAGAAAGAATGGAATTCAAAATATAAGGTTACACTTTTTTTTCAGAATGTAATGAGGGAAGGAATACTTTTATGATTGATTATAAAGTGTTATACGTTTCAATAACCTTCTGAACTATACACCAAAGAATATAGAGAATATTTTTGTCCTCATTTCCCCAGCCATCAGTTGGTAAATCCATAAAGAGTTCGCACTTTTGCGATGAAACAAAAATCGCTTTGTAATGCGAGCTTCAGAGACTAAGCCAATAACATGCTGACTTATTTAATTTATTTTGGTGCCTTCCTTCTGTTATTGGGAGCAAAAAATTATGGATTTCTAAAGTTTTTAATAACCGGGGACTATAATGACCGTTACAAAATCAGCAGAAGAGAACGTATAGATCAGGCATTAACTGATGCTGTATTAAATGACAAATACCGCTATTATGCAAATTTGTCACCACAAGGGAGAAACAGATTTCTTGCACGTTTAAGCTATGTGAAGAATAAAGTGCAATTTGTCGGTTATGCAGGTCTTCACATTACCGATGAAATGGTAATCTGTGTGCTTTTCTCGCAGATTCAGTTGACTTTTGGACTTGATATGTTCCATCTCAAAAGATTCAAAAGATACATTCTATATCCTGAGTCATTTTATTCGCGTTTTTTTGACAGGAATCTGCTGGGCTTGACCTCAGGAGTCGGTTTTGTTACTTTGTCGTGGCGCGATTTTCAGGAAGGTTACCTTGTTCCCAACGATAAATACAACCTGGGTCTGCACGAAATGGCCCATGCATTACGGCTGGAACTTTTGGATAATGAAAATCCCGATTCCATGCTGCAACGTTTCAGTGATCAGATGGATAAAAAATCTTTGTATGAACGGAATATGGCTCACAGAGGAGTGCCTTCCATTTTAAGGGATTATGCCTTTGTCAACAACGAAGAATTCTTTTCGGTTTGTGTGGAGTATTTCTTTGAAGTCCCGGAATTGTTAAATCAGCACAAACCTGAAATTTATGAGTTACTCTGTAAACTGCTGAATCAGAATCCGCTGAATATGACTTTGGATTACCGGTTAATGTAAAAAAAGCAGGAAAAAGTAAAACTAACTGCAAAATATACATCTGATAATCTGCTTTTTATTCTCCAAATCGGTATCCGATTCCCGAAGCAGTAGTCAGTAAAGCAGGATTGGCAGGGTTGTCTTCAATTTTTTTTCTTAGCTGGGCTATAAAAACCCTCAGATACTGAGTTTGTTCAACATGGCTATAACCCCAAATCTCTTTCAGCAAATACTGGTGTGTAAGCACCCTGCCCCTGTTTTTAGCCAACAGGCTGAGAAGCATAAATTCAGTTGATGTAAGTTTCAGAATTTCCTGATTTTTTCTGACTACGTGATTTACCATATCAATGCTGATAGAGCCAAATTCCATGACAGGCAGGTCGTTTTTGGCTTCAATTGCACGCAGTGAGGCGCGCATTCTTGCAAGAAGTTCTCTGCTTCTGAAAGGTTTGGTCAGATAATCATTGGCACCGTTATCAAGCGCGGTAACAATATCTTCTTCTGAATCTCTGACAGATAAAACAATTACTGGTTTAAAAAACCAATCTTTTAATTTCCTGAGTACTTCCTGCCCATCAATATCAGGCAATCCAAGATCAAGAATAATCAGCGAAGGATGGTGAGTTGCAGCATCAATCAGCCCTTCTTTGCCATTGGCTGAATGGATTGTTCTGTAGCCGTTTGCAGTGAGCGTTATTTCAAGTAAACGCCTGATTTGCAGTTCGTCATCAATAATAAGAATGGTTTCATTTTCAATCATACTGCATCATTTTGGCGTTTTCTATCTGAGGACTTGAAGTAGGAATGGAAATGGTGAACTTTACGCCACCCCCTTTTCTGTTATTTACGGAAATTTTACCATTGTGCGCTTCAACAAATCCTTTAACAATTGACAGACCAAGTCCCAGCCCACCGGCTCGGCTTACTTCAACCCGGAAGAATTTTTTAAAAACGTTTTTGATGTCTTGTTCTGAAAAACTGGCGCCGGAATTTTCAACTTCAATTATAAGCTCATCGGAACGATGGCTGACGCTGAGACCGATTTCGGATGCAGCAGGCGCATGCTGAGTTGCATTGAAAACGAGATTATATAGCACATGAATCATCAATCCGTAGTCTATCCTAACCAGAGGAATGTCATCGGGAACTGAAACAACAAATGAGAATGGTTTTAATTCGTCTTTAAGATCCTGAGAAACTTCATTTACCAGATCATTAATATCATACCAGTCCAGATGGGCTGAAATTCTGCCACTTTCGAGTCTGGACATATTTAAGAGGTTCTCAATGAGTCTGTTCAAGCGCAGTGAAGCTGTAAAAATTTCACTAAAAAGAACGGATTGATCCTTGCCGGAATGTTCAGAAGTAAGCAAGGTATCACTGGCGCCCATTATGGTAGCCACGGGTATTCTCAGTTCATGCGAAATAGAGTTAAACAAAGCTTTGTAGAGTTTATCAGACTCATCAAGGAACCGGGCTTTCTGAGCCAGCTCGCCCAGATATTCTCTTTCCAGCGCATTCGATATCAATGTAATAAATGCGGTTATAATGGTTTCCTGATCTTCTTTCAGGGGCTTTCCTGACTTGATGGCTACAACGCCGGTGTTCAGCCGGATTCCCATAAGCGGATAAAAAGTGTAATCAGCCTCACTGAAGGAATTTGTGAATTTCCCGGCTTTAACTGAATGATTGAATGCCCATTGGGCCTGTTGTAAAACATCTTCTGTCAATTCTTTCTCTGGCTGATTTCCTGAAGTTACCAGACTGAGTTTGTTGTCATTCTGAAGAAAATATACAGACTGGCACGAAAAGTTATTTTCAATGCCATCGCGGGCAACGTTCAATACTGCATCAATGCCGCTTGCATTTGAAAGCCCTTTGGTAAGAAGGAACAATGCGCTGGTTCTTTCTTCCCTTTCTTTCGCAAGTTGCTTCTGCCGGCGAACACGTGTTGTTAAAATGCCATTAAGCAAAGCAATAATGAAAAACATACCGAACATAAGTATGTCTTCTACTTTGTCGATATGGAAGGTAAAGTGAGGGGGAATGAAGAAAAAATTCCAGACAATTGCGCTTAACGCAGCAGCAAGCAAAACGCTTCCCATCCGCATAAAAGTTGCCAGAAACGAAACGACAAACAGAAGGATAAATGACACCACATGATAACTCTGCGAATTTGACAGCGGTGCGCATATTATAACGGTTATACCTATTATAATGACCGACAATAAATAATGATTGATGCTAAAGAAAAAGCGGGAGCTGAAAATTCCGGTTTTCGGGTTGTCGGTCATGATGCAAAAGTAATTGATTTACGGCTAATTGCGCCAGAAGGTCTTTGAGAACAACATGATGACAGTATATATTTCGAGCCTGCCGATAATCATAAGCATTACGAGTATTACTTTGCCTGCTTCGGGTAGATGAGCAAAATTTCCAGCCGGACCAACAGAGCCGATTCCGGGGCCAATTCCTGCCATACAGGTAGCAACAGAACTACTTGCTGTAGAACCGTCAATGCCGAGAAATACAAGCAAAAGAGTTCCTGCAACAAAAATCAAAAAGTAAACTGAAATGAATGTCAGAATTGAATTGTTGGCTTCGTCGCTTAATCGGTTGTTATTAAGACGAACCTGCATTACAGCGTGTGGAGAAATCTGTTTTCGAAAAAGTATCTTAATATTTTTAATCAAAACCAGATGACGGGCCATTTTTATGCCACCTGCAGTAGATCCGGTGCTACCGCCTAAAAACATGGCAAAAAAGATTATCATCCAGGCATATTCAGGCCATAGCAGATAATCGGCTGTTGCAAATCCGGTGCAGGTAATAATTGAGATTATCTGAAAAAAAGACTCCCGGAAAGCTTCTTCAACAGGTTTATTCATAGATACACTTAACCCGATTGTGAGAGTTAACCCAATGACAGCTATTGTTGTCAGATAAAATTTCAATTCATCGTTTTTGGCTATTTTTCTGAAATCTCTTTTGAATAAATAAAAATGAATCAAAAAATTCATACCTGCCAATAGCATGAATAACATGATAATGTACTGAATGTAAGGTGAATATTCTGCTATGCTTGTATTCTTTGGTGAAAAACCCCCGGTAGCTACTGTGCCGAACGAATGACAAACGCTGTCAAAGAAATTCATGTTTCCAGCCATCAGTAAAATTATCTCCAGCACTGTAAGCAATATGTAAATTTTCAATAGGCTGCTGCCAACCGATCTTACCCTGGGCTGAATTTTTTCCTGTAAAGATGATTCCTGTGTAAATAGATGATAACCACTTATTCTTAAAGAAGGCATAATGATTATTACCAGAACTATAATACCAATACCTCCGATCCAATGAGTCAGGCTTCTCCAGAACAACAATGATTTAGGGAGTGATTCAATATCTGTCAGGATGGAAGATCCGGTTGTGGTGAAACCTGAAACTGACTCGAACAATGCATTTACATAGGAAGGAATGGCTCCTGAGAAAATATATGGAAGACTGCCGATTAAACAAATTATTACCCAGGAAGAGGTTACAGTCAGATAGGCGTCTTTACGAGAAAATTTTTCAGAATCAGAGATTTTGTGTTTGGAGAAATTGAGAATAAGAGCTAGCAACAACGATATGCCGGAAGTTATAATAAATGGCATGATATCCTCGGAATAAATCAATGCCACTCCTGCACATACAAGCAAAGCAGCCGCCATTACCAATAAGTTTCTGCTGATTATCCTGAATGTTATTCTCAGATTAATAATCTTACTCATATTTAGTCTGTTACTTCAATTTTCTACAGCATTCTCAGCAATTTATCAGTGCAAGCTGTTATTGTACTTTCCATTGTTCCAACTGATCTTTACTGCAACAGCAGCAATGTTCAGGTAAAAATTATGACGACAATCAGGCTGATTTTACTTTCGGGAAATTGAAAATAAGCGTTTTAAAATTTCACCTGAAATCAGCGGCCAAAAGTGGGGGTTATTTTATAAAGACATTATAAAGTTTCAGCTGTATGTATAAAGATTTTATAAAAATCAGGATTGGATGGGTTGTTTTTACTGAATAATTGCAATTTTCATTAAGAAAGACAGCATGTATTTTTGAGTTGAATTTAAAACACGTCTGTGATAGTGTTGCAATAAGTTTGGATATGTAATTTTTAGTGAATGATGTCTTGTTCAGACGCTAAACGATATTGCCGGACTCTTGGTATTGTGTATTTATCCTAAATCTCTATCAGGTTATTTCTGATGGCAAATTTCACCATATCAACCGTTGTTTTAAGATTGATTTTGCGCATTATATTGTTCTTGTGCGATTCTACGGTTCGAATACTCACAAATAGTTTATCGGCAATTTCCTGATTGGTATAACTTTCGGCATAGAGTTTCAGCACTTCCATTTCGCGATCGCTTAGCACACCCATTGGCTGGTTTCTGAGAATGTGCCGGTCATTGGGCTGGTTCATGTATCGCTTGAGGATGATCTCCGAAATTGATTTGCTGTAATAATCAAAGCCGCTCCTTACCGTAAGTATCGATTCAATCAGTTCGTTTCTGTCGGCATCTTTGCTCAAAAATCCTTTGGCGCCGGCTTTGAGCGTACGCAGAATAAAGCTCTCCTGAGTGATCATAGCCAGAATCAGGATTTTTATCTGCGGATGTTCCCGCTGAATTACCCGGATCATTTCAATGTCATGATCACCAGGTTCATAGCAGCTCAACAGAACTACATGAATGGGAAGAATTCTCAGTTTAATAAGCAGCTCTGAAAGGTTTCTAACACAGCCCATTACCGTGATATCGCGTGAATCGTCGAGCATGGATTTAATGCCTTCGCAAACAATGCGATGGTCATCAACCAATATGAGTTCAACTTTATTCACGTTTACAGAGTGTAATTGAGATGACGAAATTATAATAATTTGCGGAATACTTAAGACTCATATGAAAGTTAATGCACTTCAATCTCTGATTTGAGTGAAAGATGTTTGTTAAAATGCTGAAATTAAATTATTTACAACTCATTTTGGTTCTGCCAATGAAATTGTTTCCGGGTTTTGATTGCTGCTGCATGGTCCGGGTATCTGAATTTGCAATTTATTTTACAATGAAATGTGTAATTTAGTGGGCATTAATCTATGCTTCAATGAGCAATACAGACGATCAGAATCCCGATATCAAACGCTTGATGCACGAGCGCCGCGAGCGATTAAAAGAGCTTGCAGCCATAAACCAAACCACGCAAATCCTCAGGGAAGGAAAGCCCATAGAAGAAACCCTTCAGCAACTTGCCATGATTTTTCCGGATGCATGGCAGTATCCTGGTTATACCGTGGTGAAGATTGTATTTGCCGGCAGAGAATACCGATCGGTTGGTTTTAAAGAAACCATCTGGGTTCAGCGGCAGCAGTTTGAAACCATCAGTGGTTCAAAAGGAAGTATTGAAGTATATTACACCAAGGAGTTTGTTACCGAAGATGAAGGCCCGTTTTTGATAGAGGAGCGCCATCTGATCGTTAACCTTGCAAATATGATCAGCGGTTATCTGAATAGTATGGAGGCCAGAGCTATTCTGAAAAAATCGCTTTACGCCAAGGATGAATCCGATCTTCCAACACCTGAAAAGCCAGAACCTCAGATTTCAAGCAGGCAATTGCTTCAGAAGTTCTTGAATAAAAGTAATTACGACCGTGATATTTACCACGACCTTATGCCATTTAAGGTGAAGGAAATTCTGCTGGTTGCTAACCTTTATGATGCGTACAGCATTGAAAAGGAAGGGCGTTTTTCGGAGCATGTGCTCGGAGAATATCATCAGCTGAACCTAACTTCAATGCCTCGTATTACCGGAGTTTCGAGCGAAGAAGAAATTTTTGCCCAGCTTCAGTCAAAGCATTTCGACCTGATTATTTTTATGGTGGGTGTTGAGAAAAAAGCACCGTTGCAAATAAGCGGAAAAATAAAAGAGGAATTCCCTTACATTCCTGTTTTTTTGCTGCTCAACAACAACAAGGATCTGAATTTTTTCAAAGGACACCCCCTTATGGTACACATCGACCGCATTTTTGTGTGGAATGGTGAATCGAAGGTATTCTTTGCAATGATCAAGCTGATTGAGGACAAAATCAACGTTGAAAACGATACCAGGGTCGGTCTGGTGCGTGTAATACTGTTGGTTGAAGATTCACCACAGTATTATTCGCGTTACCTTCCGTTGCTTTATAGCATTGTGCTGGAACAAACCCGAAGAATTATTGAGGATGTAAGTACCGACGAGCTTTACAAAGTTCTTAGAATGAGGGCACGCCCCAAAATACTGCTTGCGTCGAGTTATGAAGAAGCCCGATCAATTATTGATAAGTATAAGGACTTTTTGCTAAGCCTTATCACAGATGTGAAGTATGATAAAAATGGAGTTGCCGATCCGAAGGCCGGTTTTGAACTGGTGAAATATGCCCGCGGTATCAATATGGAACTGCCCATTATCATTCAATCGCACGACAGTGAAAATGCCCGTATGGCATATGAACTCAAAACCACTTTTATCGATAAAAATTCCGAATCTCTTGTTCAGGATTTCAAGAGTTTTATCACCCATTATCTGGGTTTCGGAAATTTTATCTACCGCAATACCGAAGGTGCACAAATAGCGATTGCGCGTTCGCTAAAGGAATTTGAGTCTTATTTGAAGGTAATTCCCGATGACTCCCTGATTTATCATGCACGCAAAGATCATTTTTCACAATGGCTGATGGCGCGTGGTGAAATTCAGGTTGCCAAAATTATCAATCCTGCCAAAGTAGGCGATTTCGAGAACTCAGTTAAGCTCCGAAATTATCTGATTGAAGTAATTCAGCAGTTCAGAAATGAGCAAAACCGGGGAAAAATTATCCCTTTCGAAGAAAATGCCTTGCTTGACGAAAGCAATGTGGTGAGCCTGAGTTCAGGTTCGCTGGGCGGTAAAGGTCGCGGTATTGCATTTATCAATTCACTGATTTATAATTTCGATTTTGCTCAGGTATTGCCAAATATCAATATCCGAACTCCCAAAACCTCCATTATTGGTACCGATGAGTTTGAGTACTTTATCGATCGCAATAAACTGCATGAACAGATTTTGGAAGGGGTTGATTATGAAGAAGTAAAAAAGATATTTTTAAAAGCCAACCTCACCGAAACCCTTATCAAGCGATTAAGGATCTTACTGAAATACATCGTAAATCCCATAGCAATCCGATCATCGGGTTTGTTCGAAGACTCACTGATGCAACCCTTTGCAGGAATTTTCGAAACCTATCTTCTTCCCAATAACCACCCCGATTTTAACGTTCGTCTTAACCAGACCATGGATGCCATAAAGCTGGTTTATGCCTCGGTTTACTCAAAAGTAGCAAGGGGTTATATTGAAGCCATCAATTATAAGATTGAAGAGGAAAAAATGGCTGTAATCATTCAGGAAGTGGTTGGAAACCGATTCGAAAACAGCTTTTATCCCCACATAAGCGGGGTGGCGCAATCGTATAATTACTATCCCTTTTCACACATGAAGCCCGAGGAGGGATTTGCAGTAGCTGCTCTCGGTCTGGGCAAGCAAGTGGTTGAAGGCGAAAAAGCGTACAGGTTTTCGCCCAAATATCCGAGCACCGAAATAAATTCACCCGCCGATCAGTATAAAAATTCGCAGGTCAGTTTTTATGCAGTTGATCTGGGTAAGGAAAAGCTGAATATGATGGAAGGCGACATGGCCGGACTTATAAAGCTTGATGTGGATGATGCTGAACGGCATGGCACACTCAGGCACCTGGCTTCGGTGTATGATGTTGATAACAGTCGGATAGTGCCGGGGCTTACACAGGCAGGTCCGCGCATTATTAATTTTTCGAATATACTGAAGTACAATTATATACCGCTTGCCAAAACAATCGAATCGGTGCTTGATTTGGTAAAAGAGGCCATGGGCGCACCGGTTGAAATAGAATATGCTGTTGATCTTAACCGCGACAGCGAGATGAAGGCATCCTTTTATTTACTGCAGATCAAACCGTTGATCGGGAGTATGGAAGATTATAGTTTTGATCCGCAGAAAATAGATCCCGAAAAGGTTTTATTACTTTCAGAGAAGGGAATGGGCAATGGACTGATCAGCAACATTACGGATGTTATTTACATAGATATTCAGGCATTCGACAAACGGAAAACTGTTGAAATGGTGGCTGAAATTGAGAATTTAAATGCCCGGATGAGAAAGCATGACAGGAAATATCTGTTGATAGGGCCGGGCAGATGGGGCACCCGTGACCGATGGATAGGAATACCGGTTAACTGGCCACAGATATCAGAAGCCAAAGTGATTGTGGAAACAAGTCTGGAAGGTTATCCCCTTGATGCATCGTCGGGTTCGCACTTTTTTCACAATGTTACTTCGATGAATGTGGGCTACTTTTCAATTCAGCAGGAGCTTTCAGGTTCGCACATCAAATGGGATGTGCTGGATAAACAAGAGCTTATTCAGCGAACTACTTTCTTTAAACATGTCAGATTTGCAAAGCCCCTCCATATCAAAATGGACGGAAAGAAACGCATAGCTGCTGCATTGTGGGAGGGGAAATAATGGGTTGATGCTGCCTGCATATATTCTGCCTGAAATATTATCCCATAAGAAAAACTGTTTACTGATGCAGTCTCTTGATTAAGGGCAAAACAACCCAACGCGGCGAAAACCTGAGGCCGAAAACTATAAACCTGTTCATCCAACCATGAATGGCAAGTCTTTTTCCGCTCATCATTGAATTGTATCCATAGTTGGCAATTTCAAGTGCTGTGGCTGGTTTAATTATTTTCAGGAGTGAGGGGTCTTTAAATCCAGCCTTTTTTTGAAATCCTGTGACAATCGGCCCCGGGCATAAGGTTGTGATTTTGACACCGCTGCCGGCAAGCTCACCGGCCAGGGCTTCTCCAAATGAAAGTACATAGGCTTTTGATGCATAATAAACCGACATTAGCGGGCCGGGCATAAAAGCTGCAATGGATGCCACATTCATAATTCTGCCCGATTTTGCTTTTCGCATATCTGGCAGAAATTCGCGGGTTAGATGGGTAAGGGCGGTTATGTTAAGTTGTAACATCTCCTCATTCTTTTTCCAGTCGGAAGTTTCAAAAGCGCCAAGATCACCGAATCCTGCATTGTTGACCAGGTTTTCAATATGAATATTTCGATTCCTGATTTCACCAATGAGTTTATCTCTGTCGGTTGCCACCGATAAATCAGCCGGGATACTAATGGCATCGATGCCGTGATTTTTGATCAGCTGACGGGCGATGTTGTTTAGTTTTTCTTCCGATCGGGATGTGAGTACCAGATTATGGCTTTTGAAAGCCATAATCACTGCAAGTTCAAAGCCTATCCCGCTGGAAGCTCCGGTTATTAGTGTGTATGGTTTTGAGAATGACATAATGTTAATATTTAACATATTTAACAGAAATAAATTGCTATTGTTCAGCTACCGAAAAAGCAGTGGCAGTAGTAAAAGGAAGTGTATGATGGGATTTGGTTTTTACTGACACAAACCACTCCCCATCTTAAGGAAATCCGGAATTTTTTAATGATGGCAGATGATATTGAACGATTGATCTCTTTATGGTTATGCATAAATGATCCAGTATGCCTGTTAATTCAGCATATCCAAAATGGCTTCCTTATTGCCGTCTGTTTTAGCCGGAATAATCCCAAGCAATTCCGCCAGCAAAGAATAAATGTTTGTATTCTGAAATGATGGATGAATGTATCCTTTTTTGAACCGCGGACCACATGCATAAAAAATGGCATGCATATCGGTGTTTTGCGGATCATAGCCATGGGTTCCACCTGTGAACTTTTTTTTGGGCTTATTTATGGTGATGCTCCATGCTGAATCGGCAAACACAATTACATCGCCAACCCTGGGATTTTTGCCATAATTCAGGTGCTCCGGAACTTCAGAGGGTTTGAACACCGAAATGCCTTTCAGCGGTTTGAGTGCCAGATACACCGAGTCAGCATAGCCTTCTTCAGCATAAAGATTGAAGTTTGGATTTCCGCCTTCATATCTTACCGGCCAGTTCCCGGGAATGTGGTCTTTCAGCGCTATGTTTCTTTCCGAGGAGATGGGCCCCATCCCGTGATCGGACAATACAATAAAATTAACACAATTGCCATTTGGCAAAGCTTTTATGCGGTTGTACAGTGTTCCTGTGATGCTGTCCAGTTCAGTCACCAGTTTCAGCGTGCGTGGATCATCAGGCCCATAATTGTGCCCAACTCCATCTGGTTCATGGTAATAAGCCATGATGAGCGAAGGTCGTTGATCATCCGGAAGGCTCAGCCAATGAATAATGGTATCTATCCGCTGCGAAAAAGGGGTATTTTGCTGATACATTTTCCAATGGTCAGGTTGCATTCCCTGAATGGCCACATCGGTTCCCACCCAGAAGTATGATGCTGTGATCAATCCCTGACGTTGAGCAGTTATCCATATGGGTTCGCCACCATAAAAATCGCCGTTATTGCGGGCTTCTTTGTTTCCTATGGCGTAAGGTTTATCCATTTCACGGTCGAAAAATGAATTATTCACCAATCCGTGATTATCGGGCACAAGTCCTGTGGCTATGGTGTAATGGTTGGGAAATGTTTTTGAAGGAAATGAAGGGATGAGAGATTTTGCTTTTACACCTTCTTCTGCAATTCTGTTCAGAGCAGGAGTGTTTGTTTTTTCAGGATAATCCCAGCGAAAACCATCCAACGAGAGAATTACTGTTACCTGTTTTTCGTTGCATTGGGCACTCAATGAAGCAGGACTAATAAATTGAGCAATAACAAAAGCAAGTATGATGGTGAACCTGAGGATTGTCATGATAATCTTTTTTTGAAACACAAAGATAAAAAAAGGAGTCCCGGAATCCGGAACTCCTTTAAAAATTCACAATAAATTAATTTAGTTAAAGATGTACCTGATGGTCAACTGACCCTGCCATCTTGAACTAAGAATACCTGAATCATCGATAGCCCAGGTTTCGCCTTTAGGTTTCTGGAATGAGAACTTAGCAGTAGTGTTGTCTGT
>Ga0351857_1055_pt1 | contig 22929 bp, 20 predicted proteins | sample BONcelHFGM3001D9_FD_206801 | JGI IMG/M metagenome (GOLD analysis project Ga0351857, IMG submission 206801) | Enriched cells from coal bed in the Powder River Basin, Montana, United States - BONCAT cells FGM rep2 HSBNCT.FGM.300.1.D9 ... | reverse complement strand
GTGATCAACAAGCCCACGATCATCACGCTGGTTTATTTCGATTGTCCGGGACTCTGCAGCCCACTTCTCGACGGGGTTTCAGAAGTGATGGAGCAGATGGACCTAACCCTTGGAACCGATTACGATGTGTTAACGGTGAGTTTCAACACCCAAGACACGCCTGAACGTGCTGTAGAGAAAAAGAAGAATTTCCTGAAGAAAAGGAGTAATGAACAGGCCGAGCACTGGGTTTACCTTACCGGCGACAGTGCCAATATCTCCCAACTGGTTGATGCCATTGGCTTCAAATACAAAAAGGCTGGGAATGACTGGATTCATGCTGCCGTAATCACCATTGTGAGCCCGGAGGGAAAAATTACGAGGTATCTCTATGGCACCAGGTTCCTTCCTTTCGATTTAAAAATGGCTATTGGTGAAGCTGCCAAAGGAATCCCAAGGCCAACAATCAACAGGGTTCTCGAGTTTTGCTTCAGCTATGATCCAACCGGAAGAAGGTATGTACTGGATGTGACAAAAATCAGTGGGATAGTAATTCTCTTTGTCGGCTTGGTCATCTTTATCACCTTGATCATCCGTTCTCGCAATAAAAAGCGAAAAAGTGAGGCCCAATCAACCAATTCCTAAATCAATTACGCATCTATGACAACAACAACACCCTATAAAAGCTATCTTGAACCACAGGGAAAATATCGTGGGCTTCTCGACTGGCTGACCTCTACAGACCACAAGAGGATCGGACTGATGTACATGTACGCCATCGGTCTCTTTTTCCTGATCGGTGTGATCCTTGGACTGCTCATGCGTATTGAGCTCTTCAAGCCCGGAGAGACCATTATGGGACCTCAAACCTACAACGGAATCTTTACCGTTCACGGCGTGATCATGGTATTCATGGTTGTAATTCCCGGGTTATCCGCTGTATTTGGGAATATCTTTATGCCTATTTTGATCGGTGCCAAAGATGTGGCATTCCCGAAGCTGAACCTCTTCTCCTGGTATATATTTATCTTCGGAGCTATTCTTGCGGTTCTCTCCCAGTTTACAGGAAACGGTCCACCCGATACCGGCTGGACATTTTATGCGCCCTATAGTACACAATCAGGGACCAATGTCATCATGGCTGTAACAGCGGCATTCGTTCTCGGATTTTCTTCAATATTAACGGGTCTGAACTTCATTGTTACGATTCACAGGATGCGGGCCCCGGGGATGACATGGTTCAAGATGCCGCTATTTCCCTGGGCTCTCTATTCCACTGCCTGGATTCAGTTGCTGGCTACCCCGATTGTTGGGATTACCTTATTGATGCTGATCGCTGAACGTCTGTTTAAGATTGGTTTTTTCGATCCTGCCCTGGGAGGTGACCCGGTCCTGTTCCAGCACCTTTTCTGGATCTATTCCCATCCGGCAGTTTATGTTATGATCCTTCCTGCTATGGGAGTAATCACCGAGATCATTCCAACCTTCTGTCAGAGGAAAGTCTTCGGGTACAAAGCAATTGCCCTCTCCTCCATTGCCATTGCTGGCGTAGGATACCTGGTTTGGGGGCACCATATGTTTACATCGGGAATGAGTTTTACAGCCAGGTGGGTCTTCTCATTCCTTACTTTTATCGTTGCAGTACCCAGTGCTATCAAGGTATTCAACTGGGTAGCTACCATGTACAAAGGCTCTATTGCCCTGAAAACACCATTTTTATATTCATTGGCATTTATTTTTCTATTTATGATTGGCGGGCTCACCGGCTTATCGCTTGGATCCCTGGCAACGGATGTACATGTTCATGACACAGCGTATGTGGTCGCACATTTTCACTACATTATCTTCGGCGGGATGGGATTCGCTTTCTTTGCGGCCCTCCACTACTGGTTCCCCAAGATATATGGGCGGATGTACAATCAGCGGTGGGCCGATATTGCATGGCTGATCCTCTTTTTCGGGTTTAATATTCTCTATTTCCCGCAATTTGTGCTGGGACTGCAGGGGATGCCCAGAAGGTATTTTGATTACCTTCCTCAGTTTGAAACAGGCGAGGTCCTTTCAACCATCGGGGGATTCATCCTTTTTGCCGGCATCATCCTGATGATCGCAAACCTGATACGCGCTGCACGGCACGGAGAGAAGGCTCCTGACAACCCATGGGGCGGATCAACACTGGAGTGGACCATTCCGTCACCTCCGCCAATGGAGAACTTCGAAACACCGCCGGTGATCAGCAAAGAACCCTACGATTACGAATAAAGGAGAACAGCTATGAGTGACGTTGCAATAAAACATGATGAGCACCGGGATGACATCGGGGCCAAATTGGGTATGTGGCTCTTTATTTTTACTGAGCTTTTGCTCTTTGGAGGCCTCTTCCTCGTCTATGCCGTTTACAGAAATATTTACCCTGAAGATTTCCACCTGGGAGCCCTCCAGCTTAACGTCTCCCTTGGCACTTTAAACACCATAGTCCTGTTGATTAGTAGTATGACAGTGGCTATGTCGATCACCGCGATCCAGAAAGGTAACCGGAAACTAAGCATGCAGTTGGTCCTGGTTACCGTTCTGCTTGCGTGTATTTTTCTGGTTAACAAGTATTTTGAATGGGGCGCCAAATTTGAGCATGATCTCTATCCAGGGTCTGATCTCGTCTTGCAATTCAAACGGGGTTCGATTATCTTCTTCGGTCTCTATTTCTTCATGACCGGATTGCACATGTTCCACGTTGTGGTAGGCATGGTGGTACTGATGGTTATGTGGTTTAAACTAAAGAATACAACCATTAACAAGTACGACAACGTGTTGCTGGAGAACGGTGGTCTTTACTGGCACCTGGTGGACCTGATCTGGATATTCCTGTTCCCATTGCTGTACCTTGTTACTTAGTGAAATACCCCCCGGCGGCTCCCTAAAGGGGGAGTAAGTCCCCTTGAGATCCCGAGCACTCGGGAGAAGCAAATGCGGATTTAGGGGTTAAATGTGAAAAACGGGAAGCGAAATAGTGAAAATGTAAATCGTAAATTTAAATGGTATGTCAAATCACAATCCAGAACACCAACACATAACACCTTACTGGGTCTATGGGCTTATCCTGGTAATCCTCCTTGCTTGCACGTTCATCTCTGTGGATGTGGTCCATTATGACCTGAAGGCATGGTCGGTTGGAATCGCACTTGCGATCGCATGCATAAAAGGGACGCTGGTACTGGCTTACTTCATGCACCTGAAGTTCGATAATATGCTCTTCAAGATCCTGGTAGCAGCGGTGATCATGCTGTTTGTTTCATTTATACTGCTGACTTTTGTTGATTATTTATACCGGTAAAACCGGAATTTAAAACGATATAAAAAGCGAGAACGATGTTTACAACCTACGATCCGCAATACGCCTCTAACATGGTTGAAGGGGTTGATACCGCCTTCTATGTAATCTTTGGAATAAGTTTTTTCTTCCTGATCGGAATTACGGCGGTGATGATCTGGTTCATTTACAAATACCACCGTAAGAAGCACCCCAAAGCCATTCAGGTTAAGGAGAGACCGGCACTTGAAATCGCCTGGACTATTATTCCTACGATTCTTGTGATGGTGATGTTCTATTATGGGTATATCGCGTTTAGTCCAATGCGGGATATTCCGGCTGATGCCAGGGTAGTGAAGACTGTGGCAAAGATGTGGTCGTGGGAGTTCGAATATCCCGGGAACAAGATATCATCTGAACTTGTACTACCAATCAATGAAGCCGTTGTGCTTGAAATGACATCTCTCGATGTAGTGCACAGTTTGTTCATTTCAGCTTTCCGGGTTAAAGAGGACGTGGTGCCTGGAGTGGTATCCTATATGTGGTTTATACCGGAACGGTTGGGGAATTATGAAATATTGTGCACCGAATATTGCGGATTGAATCACTCGTATATGGAAAGTGTTGCCCGGGTCATTACAAAAGAGGAGTTTGAGGCCTGGCTTGACAGTGTCCCTTCAGCAGCCAACATGGACCAGGGGCTTGCTATAATGCGCCAGAATGCCTGCACCGGATGTCACTCCATGGATGGGACCAAACTGGTGGGACCCAGTTTTCAAGGGATCTTCGGGAGGACGGTGACTGTGCTGATTGATGGGACTCCAACTCAGGTAACGGTTGACTCGGCATACCTGTACAGGTCAATCGTAGATCCTGATTACGAGGTTGTAGAAGGTTACAACAAGGGGCTCATGAAATCTTATCAGGGCGTTATAAAGGACAATGATATCCAAACGATTGTTCAATTCCTGAAGACTCTCCAAAAAGAGTAGTGCTGTGCTCCGCTTATTGAAGAACCTGTTAATCCTTTCGAAATTTTACCTCTCATTGGCTATTGCCTTCTCTGCACTGGCAGGTTATGTGATCTTTTCTGGTAACTTTTCTGGGTCCGCCTTTCTGGCGGCTCTCGGAGTTTTCCTATTGGCTGCAGCCGCCGGGGCAATAAACCAGGTGCAGGAGCACAAATTGGATGCCAGGATGGTGCGTACCCAAAACAGGCCAATTCCTTCAGGGGTGATTTCTGTCAGGTTTTCAGCGTATTTTTCTGTTATTCTTGCCTTGACCGGGTTCCTTATCTTACTTCTCTGCTTCGGAATGGTAACGGCATTTCTCGGCTTGGGGAACCTGCTATGGTACAACTTAGTTTATACACCGCTTAAGATCAGAAGCTACTTTGCCGTGCTGGCCGGCGCTGTCAACGGTGCCGTTCCTCCTGTAATCGGATGGGTTGCCGCCGGTGGCTACCTGATGGATCCCAGGATATTGTTTATCGCCTTTTTCATCTTCCTGTGGCAGGTTCCCCATTTCTGGCTATTGCTGATGATGTATGGGGAAGAATACGAAAAAGCAGGATTCTATTCCATTACTTCCCGATTCAGCTTTCCCGTGATCCGCAATATCCTGCTGGTTTGGGTTGTAGCTACCTCCTTTAGCACCCTGTTCCTGTTATTCTTTCATATCATCTCCCTGATGCCGTTGATTATCACCATGATGACAGCAGTTGTGATCCTGATGGTTTTCTTTTTCATCTTTCTCTATACCGAAAAAGAACCTCCCCGCATCAAGCCGATGTTTATCGTTTTTAATGTATTTATGGCGCTGGTGTTTGGGATGATATTAGTTCAGGGGGTGATAGGCTGATTCTCCTGAGACCGGGGAGCGGCCTGCCTTCTCCAGTATTTCCCCCAAAGAATATTTGTCCATTCGCTTTTCGCTACTTTACTTCCTCAAACATGGTCCTCATCGTCTGGGCCATGATTTTAAGGGAGACAGCACGCGGGAGCACCCTGAGAAGGAGAAAGAAGCTCAACCTGTTTTTCCATCCTGCAATACAAACAACTTTTCGTCCCAGTTGACGGATAGCATACTTAGCAACATCCAGCGGGTCCATTGGGGATGCTTTTTCCCTGGTCGGCTCCGGTGTGTTGACCTGATATGTGGGTGTGCATGTGAGTCCGGCACAACAAGTCAGAATATCAATATTGAGAAGTTTGAATTCAGCCGATAACGATTCGGCCAGCCGGATCAGGAATCCTTTTGTGGCGGCATACGGTGCTACCAGGGGAGGACCTAAAAGACCCGCCAGGGAAGAGATCAGGATGATCCCGCCACCTCTTTTTTTCGCCTGAAGCCTTCCTGCAAATCCATGAACCAGGTGGAGCGGAGTACGGTTATTCAATGTGAGATAGATGTCAAGCTCATCGGTGCTGCTCGAAAGGAATGGCTTTACCTTGCTGTAGGCAGCTACATAGACCAGAAGCCGGCAATCAAGGTCTTCCGTTGCCTGAAACACAAAGCCGGATACCTCCGGCAACGTCAGGTCAAAGTGTATCTGCCTGACCTCAACCTTCATTTCGCCCTTTATCCGGTCTGCTAGTTTTCGCATGGCTTCCAGATTGTTGTCAACCAGCACAATATTCATTCCCTCCCTGGCTAGCTGAATAGAGAATCCTTCACCAATCCCTTCTGCCGCTCCGGCAATCAGTGCCCACTCACCATACTTCTTCTTGAACTGATCCATTTTATTCCTATTTTTGGCAACAATCTGAGATGATATTCTTCACTGCGCTAATTTATTGATTTCTGATGAGACAACTTCTGTTCATCTTTCTTAAGGCGATCAAATCATGGCAACGATTGATCCGTCGTATAAATGGCAAGACGGAGTCTGACGTCCATTCTGAACGAATCGTCTCTGGCAGATCCTGGGAAGAGTTCTGCGATAACCTGAAGGCCGCGGGAGCCTCTTTGCACTATCGGGGAACACCCCGGGATGCTTTTAACCAGGCAGAAGGCATCAGGTACCTGTCACGGCTAACCAGAGCCGGATTGGAAGCTTTCGTGGAGTACAACGATCCTGCATTCCCTGTCCTGCGAAGGATGGTTCATGAAACGGTTAAAATGGGTGCCGATAATCCGGATAACTATTATTTCAATGCCCAGATCGACGGCAGCAAATACGAATACCGGATAACCGGGAAAAGGAATACCGTCCATTATTTCGGATTATTTACACAAAATGGTGATTACGGATCTACCGGGGGACTGGCTCCATGCGGACAACTGGATCATACCGACATGAATTATGAGCCGGACGGGAGTTTTGAAGTGATCCTGAGCAAGAATAAGCGTGGGAAGAACTGGCTGAGGATGGAGGAAGAATCTGGATTGGTGATTGTTCGGCAAACTTTTCTTAACCGGTTTGAGGAGGTTCCTGCCGAATTACATATTGAGAACTTCGATGGACGGCAATCGCCTGATCCAATTAAACCTGAGATGGTTGACGAGGGTCTCAAGACGGCTGGGATGTTTGTTGGTGGCGCCACGCTGTTATTTTCCAGGTGGGCGAATGGATTTCAAAAGCATGCCAACAAACTTCCATTGTTTGATCCATCCATAAGCAATGCTGCAGGCGGTGATCCAAATATCATCTATTATCACAGTTACTGGAAGCTTGGTCCGGATGAATCTCTTTTCATCGATGTGATGCCTCCGGATTGCGACTCCTGGAATTTCCAGCTCAACAACTACTGGATGGAGTCTCTTGATTACCGCTATTTCACGATATGTATCAACAAAGCCAGTGCAGTATACGAATCCGACGGAAGCGTAAAGATCATTATTGCCCACGCCGATCCCAGTCATCCAAACTGGCTAAATACATGTGGTCACTCCGAGGGAACAATGTGCTGGAGGTGGTACAGGCTGAAAGAGGGTGAGAAGGCAGTGGAACCCAAATGTAAGATTATTACAAATGACCAATATCTCTAATTTCCAATCCCAACCTTTGTGGTACAGAATTCTGAATAAAAGCTGGGCGTATAGTTACCCGGCAGGAACAAAAATCAAACTTGAGAAAGATGACCTGATCAGGAGAGCCAGGAAAAGTGCCGGGTTGAATGATCTGGGTACAGATTTCTGGGATGAGCCATTAGAGAGGATGCTTAGTTCCATGAACAATGAGGCCAGGCTGAATCCTGCGGGCCGTTTTATCTCCCGTGAGAGGTTGGTGAACCTTCTCAGCATCCGGTTGAGGGCAGCAGAATATTTCAGCCGATTCCCCGAAATTCTTGAACAGGAACTTTATCCTGCATGGATTATCGTGGGATTGCAACGGACAGGAACCACCAAACTTCAGCGGCTCCTCTCTGCCGATCCCAACCATCGTGTTCTGCCAAGCTGGGAAGCGATAAACCCCGTACCACTTGAAAAAGTACGAATTACGAAGTACGAACCGGAGCGAAGCGGAGCTCGGCGAAGCCAATTACGAAGTAAAGCTAACCCAGAGGATTGTCATTGCGAGGATCCCGAGTACTCGGGAGACGTGGCAACTGCATCCGAGGATAAACGCATAAAAATAGCACGCACCTCCGTAAACGCAGTCAAGTATATTTCCCCTGGCTTTTTTACCATTCATCCTCTGGATCCGTTGCTTCCCGAGGAGGATGTATTGCTTTTGGACATCAGTTTCATGAGCACCACCACCGAGGCTATGATGGATGTCCCTTCCTATGCTTCCTGGCTTGAGTCGACCGACCAGACACCAGCATACGAATACTATGTGAAATTGTTAAAGTTGATGCAATGGCTTCGGCCTGGGAAGCGCTGGCTACTGAAAAGTCCGCACCACCTTGAATTTCCTCATCTCATCGCTAACCAGATGCCTGATGTCAAATTCATCTGGCCACATCGGACGATCTACGAATCGATCCCCTCATTTCTTAGTATGCTTACATACAATCATTTGATATTCAGTGATGAAGTGGATCCAAATACGATTGCCAAACGATGGATCAGGAAGACTGGTTACGCACTTGACAAGACCATTGAATTCAGGCATCAGGATAATCATGATTCGATGTTTTTGGATGTCTATTATGAGGATTTGGTGAAAGACAGCATGAAAGAGATGGAGAAGATCTACAGGATGGACGGCGGGGTTACTCCGGAGCTGACCGAACGGTTTATCCGGCACGAGAAGGAGCACCCGCATCAGAAACACGGTGTTCATAGGTATGATTTGGCTGATTTTGGAATGACAACAACTGATATTGACAAGCATACTGCTCGCTACCAACAATTTATTAAGACTCTCCATGGCAGAACCTCATAAAAAAAAGTACGATAGCGCCGCAATGGCTGTAGTAACGGGTATCCGCGATTTGTTTAAAACCAAGGATGTATGCGGTGAACTGAAAGAGACCGATCGCCTGGATGGAAAAATCGTTTTTGTTGATGGGGCCAGTTCGGGTTTGGGATTTGCCATTGCGGTTGATGTTGCGAAACGTGGTGCAAAAGTGATCATGGCATGCCGCAGCGGCATCCCGGCTAGGGGGGAAGAAGTGAAGAGGCTCTCAGGCAACCACGATGTCCACATGCTTCAGGTTGATCTTGCTGACCTTAGATCCATATCGGATCTCGCAACACGCATCACGAATCAATTCCCTTTGATCGATATCTTTATCTTAAACGCCGGCATCGTTCCCAAGAAATCACGCAAAACCCCCCAGGGTCTCGAGGAGATGTTTATGGTGAACTACTTTGCAAAATTTATATTCATACGAATGCTAATGGAACACGGTTTGATCCTGGATCCTGGATCCTGGATCCTGGATAACAAAAACCAGCAACCAGCAACCAGTAACCAGCATCTAGCATCCAGAATCGTTTTCGTCACCTCCGAATCCCATCGCAATCCTGAAAAGTTTGACTGGGATGGCTTCGGGAAATACAAAGATTATGGGATCAAACAGTCGATGGAGTTGTATGGCTATTACAAGCTGCTGCTAGTAACATTCGCCCGTGAACTTTCCCAACGGTTAAATCCTGACGGAAAAGTTATTACCTCAGTATTCGCCATGTGTCCGGGTCCGGTTAACTCGAACATTGCCCGGGAAGCGCCTAAAATCTTCCATCCCCTTTTGAAACTTGTTTTTGCCCTCTTTTTCAAGTCCCCGAAAGAGGCTGCAAAGCCAGTTGTTTACCTGGCGGCCTCTCCCGACGTTGAAGGAAAACCGTTTGACTATCTCTTCCTGATGTCACGGCAGGAGATCGATGATAAGGCAGCTGATGCCGAAAACGGAAGAAAATTGTGGGAGTTGTCAGAGACACTCTTGCAACACGTTGAACCACAATAGAGACATAAAACACATTGGAGTTTCGATTGTTCCCTAATGTGCCTGTGTGGTAAAAAGAAGTTTACCGCAAGTTTTTCTCTGCCGGTTTGTCTAATGAGAAAATCATTGTCAAACCAACTAAAACCAACTACATGAAAAAGTTCATTTTAGCATCAGCATTGATCATTGGGATCCTATTTATCTCAGGGACTACAAGCGCTCAAACCGGACAAAGTCAGGATAAGACTGTCCAAACTCCAACAACACAGACTACCCAGGGTAATTTTATTGACAAAAACGGCGACGGTATCTGTGACAACCATCAGGCTAAGGGAAAACAGGCTAATTGCGCCAAGTTTGTTGATAGTAATGGTGACGGCGTATGCGATAATTGTAAGGGAAACGGAAACTGCGGACAGGGAAACTGTTGTGGAAAAGAGATGCAGAGAGGCAACTGCCAGGGTATGAATCAAAGCAACTGCTGTGGCAAAGGAACAGGACACCAGCATCGCCACGGCCAGCAAAACTGTCAGCAAGGGGCAACACCACAACCTGAAAAGAAGTAATTCGCAACCTCGCTACTTCACTACCTCGCTACGTCACTACCTCACTACTTCTTACCTTTGCGTTCTAGCTTGCCTCTATGACCGATCGGGAACTTCTTCAGGGAATCATTGAACGTGATCAGGCTGCATTCAAGTTGCTGGTGGAAAATCACCAGCAACTTGTTATCCGCACCTGCTACTCGCTGGTTCACGACCTGGAGGATGCCCAGGACCTGGCACAGGAGGTGTTCATTGAAATTCTGAAATCAGCATCATCCTTCCGCGGAGCAGCAAAACTCTCTTCCTGGATATACCGGATTGCTGTCAACAAATCGTTGAACCACCTTAAAAGCACCAGAAGGAGGAATGCGTTTACGCTTTTTTCTTTTCAGGATAAAAATGGCTTAGCGAAGGAAGAGGAGATCGGTGATCTCAATTCATCTGCCGGGGGCGATTCGGTGATGGAAGAGAAAGAGTTGAAAGAAGCTTTGCATGTGGCGCTAAACCGCCTGCCGGCAAACCAAAAGATTGCATTCATACTGCATAACTATGAGGAACTGCCATACAAGGAGATCGCCGAGGTGATGAATGTCTCGCTTTCATCGGTTGAGTCGTTGATTCACCGGGCAAAACTTAACCTGCAGAAACGATTGACCAATTATTATCATTTAAACATGAAGTAACATGGACCGTCAGATTCAGGAAAGGGTTCAAAAAACCCTTGATTTCATTCAAAAAGACCGTGACCTCCCTGAGGATCCCTGGTTTTATTCACGCCTGAGTGCACGTTTGGAGAAGGAGTCCGAACAATCCACAAGGAACCGCTGGGCTGGAATGGTGTCTCTTCGCCTCAGGCCTATTCTGGCGGTGATGGTATTGGTTATCGGGATAGCCGGTGGGATTATGCTGGGAAAGGCATTGAGTGCGCCCATGGGATCCGGAGCACAAACGGCATCTGGATTTGTTGCCGAAAAAGATCCTGCATCCGCTATCTTCAGGGAACTTAGCGGTTCATTTGATGAACAGATATTATTAATGAAATAGGAGGTATTATGAACTTTTTCCTCAGAAATAGAGTGGTTATCTGGATCCTGAGCGGATTGTTGATCATCACATTGTCAGTACTGGCTTCTATGGTCTACCATACATGGACGGGATCGGAGAATGTTGTTTCGCAGCCGGGTTGCTCCTCCTCCTGTCAAATGCTATCCAGCGAACTTGAATTAACCGGCGATCAGCAGGAACAGATGGATGATATCCTGAATCATTTCAGGGATTCATCTGCTACACTTGTATCTGAACTACGTCAGAACAGACTTGCCCTGATGGAAGAACTGCAGAGTGATCTCCCCGACACGCTGCGCATGTTGCAATTATCTGAAGAAATTGGCAAAACACAGGCCCGAATGACTCGACTTGCAGCAAGCCAGTACCTGCATATTCGGTCGATTTGTGACCCTGAGCAGCAGCAGGCACTCTCAAATGTCTATTGCGATCTGTTTGGATGTCCGAGGGTTGAAATGAAGCATGGGCAAGGCCAGCACCGGCATCGCAATGGGAAAGCCTGGGAATAAGTGCGTTATCTTTTCCATTGTTACATTTACTAAATAAACACCTACACTTACTAATTAAATGACTACACCCTCTTGAATTGGTTAATTACAGAGGATGTGAAACTCCCTATTAATATTGATATTCAAGATATGTTAGGGTAAATGCCTAATGTATTTGTTCTCAAGATCAATAGGTTAAAAGGGAGTAATAGTTGGAAACAGCGCATGTGTTTACTATATTTGTAGAAATTTAAACGAATTCGTAATGAGAGCTCTCCAATTCTTATTGGCGCTAGGCGTCGTTTTTGCATTATCCCAGTGTAAAAAACCAGAAGAAAAATCCACCCAACCCATTCAGTTGCCCGAAGTAAATATTCCTGCAGGGTTTGACTGGAAAATGGCCCACCCGATAACCTTTCATGTTTCTGGGACCCAGAATCAGGTGATAACTATTACCTCTGCTGATGGTGCAACCATTCTGCACAAAAGTAAGATCCTTCCTGGGAGCAGCCTGCGGGAATTTAAGCTCTCCCTTCCCGACTTTTTCAATGAGGTCAGAATTAATGGTGTTTCAGTTCCCATCTCTGGTACAGATGTAAATTACACGATCCCAACCAGGAAAGACTTACTGGTTGCCAATTATAACCTTGTTTTTGACGGGGTGAATGATTATGTAGACATGGGTGATCCTGCCGGAGGAGACCTTGATTTCGGAACCAATGACTTCACGTGTGAAGCATGGGTGAATACCACGGATGCAACAGCGGACGTAGCCTTCCGCCGGATTTTTGCAAAGGGGGATCACTGGTCCTGCTTTATAAGGCCAACCGGTCAGTTGGATGTATACTATAATTCTACTATGTTGACAACACCTTCCACGGCAACCATAGCTGACGGCGTTTGGCACCATGTTGCTGTAGTGAGAACAGGTACAAATATTAAAATTTACATTGACGGCGTATTGGATGTGGATGAAACAAAGGCTGCTTTTGGAAACGATCTGAATTCAACAGACGAGTTCAGGGTAGGTCAAAGGAAAGTTGGCGCCGTAACCAATGGTCACTGGCACGGGAAGATTGATGAAGCCAGAGTATGGAACTCAGCCCGGACAGCCCTGGAGATCTCCTCCAATTATAACAAACTTGTTAGTCCAACAGCAGCTAATCTCCAGGGTAACTGGAGAATGGACGAAGGAACCGGTTCCGTTGCCTACGATAACTCACCCTTTGGGAATGACGGAACCATTTCAGGGTGTTCATGGAATGCAGAATCCACAGGTTTTGACAGTGACGGAGATGGGGTACTCGACGAAGACGATGATTATCCTACCGATGCCACCCGTGCATTTGACAACTACTATCCAGTTGCCGGCGAAGGCACCCTCGCGTTTGAAGATCTCTGGCCCTGGTGGGGTGATTACGACTTCAACGACCTGATCCTCGACTATCGCTTCAAGATTGTCACCAACACCTCTAACGAAGTGGTGGAAGTAATTGGGACCTTTACAGTCAATGCCAATGGCGCTAAAATGCATAATGGTTTTGGATTTGAATTGCCTGATGCCGATGCGGGAATTGCTGCCAATGTGGTCGTTACCGGATATTCCCTTACACAGGGGATCATCACGATCGATGGAACAAGTCACTTTGAATCCGGACAAACAAACCCGGTTGTCATCGTATTCGATGATACCTGGGATTTGATGGAGGGAATCTATAATACTGTTCCGGGTGGGGCGTACACTCCTCCTGTTCCCATCGATGTCACGATGACAGTTACGGGTGGCGGACCATTTGAGGATACGGATTTTGCCTTCGATACATGGAACCCATTCCTGTTCATTGACCTTACCCGTGGCCGTGAGGTCCATCTGATAGATTATTCACCGACCGACCTGATGGATGTTGATTATTTCGGCCAGGGTGATGATGCGAGCGATCCGGGCACCAGCACCTATTATCACACAGCAACCGGATTCCCATGGGGAATGGATTTCCCGACAACCTACGAATATACGTGTGAGTACCGGGAGCCCTCCATTGCTTACCTTCACTTTATTGAATGGATCCAATCCGGAGGTACCTTATACACCGATTGGTACAGCAATACGGGAGCCGGATACAGGAATGACACTTACATCTACGCGCCATAGGGTTCGTTAAACCAGAATAAAATTTTCAATTGAATCATAGGGGCGACCTGCCAGGTCGCCCCTGCGTATTTCTACTTCTTACCTCTACCTTCTACCTTCCGGTTCTGACTTCTAACCTCTGATATCTGACTTCCCGAGATCACATTTACCCGGAATTTCGCTACACTTACTAAATAAACACCTACATCAGGCCGAAAAATATAGAAATATTGAGGTATGTTCAAGCATATACCTATATTTGTAGACTTAGTCTAAATAATAATAGTTAGCAAAATAACATATAACAAACACGATCTTTTATGAAAAAGCTGATATACCTCTTCGCATTCCTGAGTCTGACACTTACGTTCTGTAAGAAGCAGGAAACAACTCTCCCTCCGGTTAGTCAATCCATTGACAACGTTTATATTCCTGCCGGATTTGATTGGAAGATGACCAGTTCCTTCACATTACATGTTCAGGGGCAGGCATCTACAATAATTACAGTAAGTACTTCTGATGGGCAACAGCAACTCTACAAAGGGATCATCGCAGCTGGTAAGACCTCTTCCGATATTCAATTATCCCTCCCAAAATATATGGATAAGATACTTGTCAACGGAACTCCGGTGATGGTTACCGGAAACGACCTGACAGTGACACTCTCCGGGATGAAAGAGTTGCTCCTTACAAATTATACCCTCGCATTCGATGGTGTAAGTGATTATGTCAATCTGGGTGATATTTCTGAGCTGAACAACGTGGTATCATTTACGGTTGAAGGATGGGCAAACCAAACCGTTAACACAGACAATGAGGATATTTTCAGTAAATACTTCGATAATGATAACGATATCCTTTTGCGGACCGCAGGTGGGGTTATGTACGTGGAAGTTGGAAACGGATTGGATGCTTACGGTTCGTGGGCGAACTATTCTGCCACGATCACCAGTGGCACCTGGTTTCACTGGGCAGTAGTATATGATGGTAGCGGTGGAACGGATGCCGACAGGTTAAAACTATTCATTGATGGGAACCCCGTTGAGATCGCCCTCTCATTTACCGGAACTGTTCCTGCAACAACCTCTTCGAGCCTCAGTGGGGTTAATGCATTGTTATCAAGTGCAACAAGTCCCTTTGAAGGATCGATGGATGAGGTCAGGATATGGTCCACAGCCCGTTCCGGAGCCCAGATCGCAGCCAATTACAACAAGATCATCGATGGATCCACGGCGAACCTGGTGGCCTGTTGGAGAATGGATGAAGGTAGCGGAACATCTTTGGGCGATGAAACAACAAATTCTTATACAGGTACATTGAACGGATGTACCTGGAGCCTCTTTTCCAACTCATGGGACAGCGATGCCGACGGCGTCAATGACCTCACCGACGATTACCCGCTGGATGCCATTCGTGCTTTCAACAACTATACGCCTGTATCGGGAACCGGTACCCTGGCTTTTGAAGACCTTTGGCCTTATTGGGGTGATTACGATTTCAACGATCTGATATTGGATTACCGGTTCATGACAGTTACCAATGCATCCAACGAGGTTGTGGAGATTTTCGGAACGTTTAAAGTAAGAGCCAACGGAGCAAAGATGCACAATGGGTTTGGATTTGAACTCCCGGATGCCGTCGCAGGAATCCTCTCAAATGTCGTTGTAACAGGATATTCCCATACACAAGGGATCCTCACGATCGACGGAACCAGTCATTTTGAAACCGCACAAACCAATCCAGTGGTTATCGCCTTTGACGATACCTGGGACCTGATGCCGGGAATCAACAACACAGTCCCCGGCGGATCTGCAGCACCCTTTGACTCTGTGGTAATTACTATGACGGTTTCGGGGGGTGGTCCATTCCTGGCTACAGACTTTTCACTGAGCACCTGGAATCCCTTCCTCTTTATCGATCTGGACAGAGGCCGTGAGGTTCACCTCATCAACGCGGAACCTACTGATTTGATGAATCTATCCTATCTTACCACAGGCGATGATGCCAGCAACCCCGGTTCCAACTTGTATTTCCAAACGGCCACAGGGTTCCCCTGGGGCATGGATTTCCCGATCGAATATGAGTACACAGCCGAATACAGAGATCCCGCGATTGCTTATCTCCACTTCATAGAGTGGATTCAGTCAGGCGGAGTCACCTATACCGACTGGTACAGCAATACAGACCCGGGATACAGGAATACAACCTATATCTACGCACCGTAATCATCATTTAACCAATTGCATTTAGTAGGGGCAACCGTATAGGTTGTCCCTATTTTATTTCACATTTACCCGTTTTTTTTCTACACATACTAAATTCTTTGCTACACATAGGAAATATCTAGCTTTTTAGATTTCTTTTGATCGTATTTTTGTCGACTAATTCGTAAAAAAGATATGAATACAACGATCAAACTCCTGCTATTTTCAATATTAGCGCTCTCTTTGGTGCAATGTAAAAAGGTTGAGAAGAGCTCTCCCTACAACCCTTCATCCATGATGGATCTTACTGTCCCTGACGGTTTTGAGTGGCGAATGACAGAGAATTACTCATTCCGGATTTCCGGAAATGAATTCCAGGTCATTGAGATCAATTCGGCTGACGGATCACAACGATATCATCGTTCACTGATTCCTGCAGGAACAACTGAACACATGGTTCAACTTACCCTGCCAACCTTCATCACAGAGGTGCAGATAAATAGCAAGTTGGTTACACTGACCAAAGGAGTCATCCCGGTAACAATCTATTCCGTAAAAAGTATACTTCAATCAAGCAACAAAGCCGTTCACCTCGATGGAAGCGATGATGATGTGGATATGGATGATCCTGTTGGCGGAGAGCTGGATTTTGGTACAGGTGATTTCACCTGTGAAGCATGGGTGAAGACAAACGATGCCAGCACTGATACGTGGTATCGCCGGATCTTTGGAAAAGGATTCAAATGGTCTTGCTATATCCAGCCTGATGGAAAAGTAAATCTCTATTATAACTCTACGGAGCTTACAACGGCTTCTACTACTGCAATTGATGACGATGATTACCACCACGTAGCTGTTGTACGTAGTGGGAGCAATATTAAGTTATACATTGATGGCAATGAGGAGTGTAACGAAACGAAAGCTGCTTTCGGAGCGGACCTGAACAGTTCGGAGCATTTTGTTGTTGGAGCATTGAAAAATGGCGGAAACAAATATGGCCACTGGAAAGGCAATATTGATGAAGTACGTGTTTGGAATTCTGCCCGGTCTGCTGGTGAGATTATGAGTAACCACGATAAAAAAGTCTCGAATAGCCATCCCGATCTTCACGGATCCTGGGACTGTGATGAAGACTCCCCAACGCCAGGACAAATTGAGGATCACACCTCTCACGGAAACCATGGAACCCTTGAAAATGGTTGTACAACCGAAGAGAGCCCAATCCCTGCTTTGGATTCTGACAGCGATGGCGTGCTTGACGATAATGATGATTATCCAACGGATCCCGATCGGGCGTTTAATAACTATTATCCAGTCACTGCCCCCGGAACCCTGGTTTATGAGGACCTCTGGCCGTCTTTCGGCGATTTTGATTTCAACGATCTGGTTCTTGGTTACCGGTTTAAAACCGTGACAAACGCTTCTAACGAAGTGGTGGAAGTATTTGGTTCCTTTGTCGTTCGCGCCAACGGAGCCGGCCAGCACAACGGTTTCGGTTTTGCTCTCCCCGATGCAGAAGCTACACTTCCTTCAAACCTGGTTGTTACAGACTATTCACTTACACAGGGAATTATCACAATTGACGGGACTACACACCTTGAATCCGGACACACTGAAGCGGTGGTTATTGCTTTTGATGATACCTACGACCTGATGCCCGGGATCTTCAATACTATCACTGGTGGCGCTGCTGCTACAGAAGATTCTGTCGTTATAAAAATGACTGTCACCGGCGGAGGTCCTTATACTGAAGCCGATTTTAGTCTCAATACCTGGAATCCATTCATCTTCATAAACCAGGATCGCGGACGTGAACTTCATCACATGGATTATGAGCCTACCTTTTTAATGAATACAGCCTATTTAGGGACTAAGGATGATGCCAGTAACCCTGGAAATGGCTGGTACTACCGAAGCGCTACCTTGCTTCCATGGGCGCTCGATTTCCCCGTGGAGTTTGATTATCCTAGCGAATACAATGACATTTCAACTGCATACCTCCATTTTGCCGCTTGGGCCGAATCAGGCGGACTTCTCTTCATTGATTGGTATAGCAATACAGATGTCGGGTACAGGAATACAGCCAATATTTACGTGCCGTAAAATTGGTTGAACAACATCATTATTATGGGGTTGTCTCGATGTTTTGAGACAACCCTTTTCTTTGGCATCAACTGCCCAGATGAGTTACTTGTACTTCTTGCAAGCTAATCTGATTTTTTACTAACAATCAGGATGGATTCAGGTTAGATGAAAAAATTGTAAAGAAACACCACCGAAAACAATATCAGGAAAGCAATGCCTGAAATGCTGAGGATCTTTAACCACCGAGGGGGGTGGAGAGAAGCCGGGAAATGTTTACTGGTTACTGCCTTGAAGTTGATAATCGCAAAAATGGGTGCTGTGAGGAAAGATAGAATTGTCGCAAATTGTAACAACGACCCCATATTCTTCGTGAAGTAAACGATGATCAGTACCGTTGTAACGGATAATATGATAATCCAGAAAATATAGAGCCCGCGGCCAAAGATCTTTAACGATGGAAACAATTGGTGCATCGATCCCTCCAGAGACCTTGGGTACCCGTCAATAACCGTAATGGCCGTGCTGAACATGGTAATTGCCACAATGACTGCAATAACCGTATGGCTCCAACTACCGATGGAATTTGTATAGAGGGATACGAGCTGTTGCGAAAAAATTAATCCGTTAGCCGAAAATGTCTCTCCGGTGCCATACATTACCAATGCCCCTAACCCAAGGAAAAAGAGCGCCATAACTGCCGAGCCGATATATCCGGTATGAAAATCAATGCGATACTCCCGGAAAGAAGGCATGTAAGAAGTTTGTTTTTTTCGTTCCACAGCCCAGAGTGAAGGCCATACTGAACAGTCGATAGGTGTTGGCATCCAGCCCATCAGGGCAATCACAAAGGTAATGGCTGCTGTGTCCCATAACGGAGGATCAACAAAACCGGGTGCCACCTGCGTGCTACGCGAGAGGGCGAAAAGAAAGGCAGCTACAGTAAAAAGTGCCAGGATGCCGATCATCACTTTCATGAATAAATCCAGGAAGGCATATCTTCCGACAAACAACATGAGCAGGATGAGACTTAATAATCCGGTACTTGTGGCAAAAGGACTCAGATGAATCTGAAGGAGGTATGTTGCCAGGTCGGCCGTAACTTTGGTAACCGCTGCAAAATTAACGATGGCACTCATTATGGAGAGAAGGAAGAACGTTAAAATGACCCATTTCCCTAGTTTTCGGTATCCTTCCAGCACGCTTTGCCCTGTAGCAGCAGTATACCTGTAGGTGAATTCGAAAAATGGGTATTTAAAGAGGTTAATCAGCAGGATGGCCCAGATGAGTTTGTAACTGAAACTTGCACCAGCCTGTGTAGAGAGCACAAGATGTGAAGCTCCGATAGCAGCCCCTGCATAAAGAATTCCCGGCCCTAAAGTTTTTAATACCCCCTTAAGTTTAAGAGGCTGTCTTTGTTGTGACTCCATATCAGACTAGTTCCTTTTCCTGAATTCCTTCGGCTTCACAATAGTGAAAACCCTTGAAATATTGAACCCCAGAAAAATGTCCCCGTTCCACCAGGTCCCTCTTGTTTGTGTTATGATACTTTCCATGTTTTCACCCATGGAGTTTGTCAGGAAGATCTGGAACACGTGTCCCCCCGTCTCGATGTCAACTCCGGCTGAGAAAGAACTGTATGCCGGGGTTGAAACAATCTGGTTTGGGAACAGGTAATAATACTCGGCATTGATGGAGACACGCTTGCTCACTTTGAAACGGGCACCCATTCCCAGTGAAAATATATTGTTATGGTCCTCATACGAAGGCACAAGGTTCACGTGAACATAGGTTGGCGTGATCTGTAATGAAAACCGGTCACTAAATTTTCGTGCCAGGATAATCTGAGTGGCATAGGAAATTCGTGAAGTGAAGTAGTTCTTCCTGTCGGGGTTCTCCCATTTTGTTGTATAAATTGCTGTGCTGGCAAAAATGGTCATGGTTACAGGCATCTTCTTCGCTCCTTTGCATTGTCGAAGTACTTTAAATTTCAGGAATCCGTCCCACGTATTTTGCAGGGTATTGAGACCAACTCCAATCCCAAGCCATTTGTTGATGCCGTATTCTGCTCCAAGTCTGACCTGAACCTGTTTCAGGCCAAAAAGGTTTTCATAGCCTGTGTTGAGTGCTCCAAAATGGTGCGTAAACACAAGAATAAGATCTCCGGTGGGAGGGTTTTCGCAAGATTGTCCGATTACGATACGGGTGGTCTTGAATGTCGCACTGGTATAATCCGTTACAAGTGCTGAATCCTGGTTCAACATAGCCATCATGTCATCCTGCGCATGAATCGGGATGGAAACGATAGTGAGGAGCAGGAATCCAAAGCCTATTGTGTATTTAAACGGACATTTCATGACGGTAGATTTAATTGTTGGGAGCTCCCTGGTTGATCCAGTTTTTAATTTTTGCCAGGTCGCAGGGCGATAATTGACTGCCATCCTGAGGCATCGGGAAATACCCGTTTTCCCAGTTTACTGCGCCCCACAAACGTCCACTCAATGCTTGTGTGCTCAACCCCTCATAGGTATCAGTAATCACATTCCCTGAAGGATTGGCTGTAGAGTGGCATACATTGCAGGTTGCATTTACAATAGGAACAATTGATGTCGCATACGAAACGTTGATGCTGTCGCATGGCCCCGAGGCAAATGGGTACAGGTCGTATTCGTTGTCATTGTAACATCCTCCGAAAAAAAGCAGGAGTGATAGAAGGACTATTGCATACCGTAATATCTTTTGCATCTGATTTCTTTTTGAGTTAGTTAGGCTTGCCAGTGTTGATCCATATCTGGAACAGGTTGATCTCACACGAAGACAGCATCACGCCTCCTTGCGGCATGGCAAAAAAGCCCGGTTCATGGCGGATTGCGCCCATCAGCCTGCCCGTATTGGCGCAGGCCACCACTTCGTCATAGGTCTCCAGCTTCATATTGTTGGCGGGTTTCGGTCCGCCGTGGCATCCGGTACACCAGGACTGAGTAATGGGAGCGATGGATGAAGAATAGGAAACATTGGAAGAATCACATCCTGCCGAATCACACCTGTTATTATAAGCACCCTGAGTGATCCACCAGTAAATGATGCTTTTCTGGTCCATGGAGAGGGGTGCGTTGGGTGGCATCCTCCGCTCCGATTCTGAACTGCTGAAGAGCACGGTATACAATTCACTACCCAGTGGATCAAACGGGCTCACAAGGTCCATGATGCCCTCATAGCTGGTTAATGTGTACTCCCCCTTATGTGATGACTCATCATGGCATCCCGACTTTGTACATCCTGAAATGATCACAGGTAAAACGAAATTCTGGAAATAGATCGTGTCGTGAGAACACTTGAACTCTGTCCCCGGAGGTGGAGGTTTTGGCGGGGCAATCGTTAAGTCGGCATCGTGATGGCAGGAACAAGTGATGCCGATCCCCAGCATTATCGCAAAAGTACTCGGTCTAAATTTCATAAAGATCACTATTGGATTAGTTGGATGGCATTAGATTGAAGGTAGGTAAAAGTAAAAATATTTACAGAAACTTATCATAAAAATCTGTCCCATATTTCTGAGATAGGGACCATTCCGGATTCTGGTTTACCAAAAACGCTGTACCTCTTCCTCGCAATAATATCATAAATAAAATCACGAATGGACGAAGCGATGATGATCAGGAAATACAGGAGGTTACAGCAACCTTCCAAATCTCTCAGGAACATCAAAATTTATTTACACAGCTGTAGATTGGTCTGAAGCGGACAAACCATGCTGACTGAGGATATCATTTCCAGATCTGGACGGGAGAGGCGTAAATTACGAGTTGTTTAGGTTCCATAACAAAACGAGCAGCTTAATGCTGCTCGTATTTCCGTCGGGGTGAGAAGACTCGAACTTCCGACCCCTTGCACCCCATGCAAGTACGCTAGCCAACTGATATTGATGTAATTAGCACCATTTATTCTATTCCACTCATCATCCATTGACCATCATGGTCACTCTATTGACAAGGAACTCCTTTCATTTTGATGATATCCTTACAAAGTTAAAAAAAATGTCCCACCTGGATTCATCAGTTATTACGTTTTATGTTACAGATTTTCTGAATAGTTAGAATACTATGAGGTATTTCCATTAATAAGTATTTGAAAAGTATTCCATTGAAAAATGGTTTTCGGTATTATATTTGTACCTGAAAATATATCAGAAGAATAACCAGACCACCATCCCCAGGAGAATAGAATTCCAAGAACTACTACCCAGGAACATTATTCTACTCATTTTAGAAGTATGGCCTCCCCCGCCATGGTTCACAATCATTGGGATTCATATGAAAACTTTTTTTATTCCAGGCAACATCGACCTGGACGAATCACTTAAATCAAATCCACCAGCACAACCGTTCAAGAGAGACAAATTTGCCTACATCCTTTCAGTAATTACTGAACAGACCTACAAAATGAAAGATAACTTGCTTGAAGACAGAGGCTTTGTACCTATTAGTTCCACTCGTCTGATGGATGTAGTTGATGACTATCGGAAGTACTTGGATTATTTTCTGGAGCAACACATCTTTGAAACTGACAACCAATACATTGTTGGAGAGAAATGCAAGCATTACCGATTAGCTCCTGAATACCAGACGATAATTGAAGGAATTGAAATTACGGATTTCGTCCTTTGTAATCGGATCAATAAGATAAATTCACAAAAGGGACATTATCACATCGATACCACCGGACAGAGCCTATATCCTATGCTATTCAGCTATTTCAATCCAAAATTGAGTATTGATGACACTGCAGCTAAA
>Ga0351857_1051_pt1 | contig 24248 bp, 22 predicted proteins | sample BONcelHFGM3001D9_FD_206801 | JGI IMG/M metagenome (GOLD analysis project Ga0351857, IMG submission 206801) | Enriched cells from coal bed in the Powder River Basin, Montana, United States - BONCAT cells FGM rep2 HSBNCT.FGM.300.1.D9 ... | reverse complement strand
TCCCGGAATTCAAGGACTTGAAGCCCATGCCCACGAATAAGACACTCCGCTCGCACATGACCAGCAACTGGTTCCCGGTGTTGGGCAACGTGGGCAGCCGTCTGCCTCTTCCCGTGCGCCTGTTTTCTGTGGGCTCGCGCTTCCGCCGCGAGCAGCGCCAGGACCCCACGCACTTGTTCGAGAGCACGTCCGCGTCCGTGGTGGTCATGGACAAGGGCCTTATCATGGACGACGGCAAAAAACTCACACGCCAGATCCTTAAAAAGCTCGGCTTTGAAAAAACAAAATTCGTGAAGAAAAAAGTGGCCAGCCGCTACTACGACCCGGAGACCGATACCGAAGTCTTCATCAAGTACAAGGGGCAGGATATCGAGGTCGGCAACCTGGGATTCTATGCGCCGGCCTCATGCGCGCGCTATGGCATTGATCTGCCCGTGTTCAACATCGGCTTTGGCGTGGAGCGCCTGGCCATGATGCTGAGCGGGGGCGACGACATCCGCGCGCTCGTGTACCCGCTGCTGTACGAGTCCGTGAGCTTCGATGACCAGGAACTGGCCAAACTGCTCGGGCCCAAGCTGGCGCCCCAGGACGAAACCCTGCGCGCAGCCACGTCCAATATGGGCGAACTCGCCGCGGGCAACAGCGACACCACCGGACCGGCCAGGGTGGAGCTGTTCCGCGGCGATATCGGCGGCCGCCCCGGCGCCATCGCCATTTTCAACTGGGATGAAGGCAAGCCCATGCTCAGCCACGCGGCCCTCAACCAGGTTTTCGTGCACGAAGGCAATGTCTACGGCCTGCCCCTGGACCGCTCGGCCCTGGGCGACAAGTTCCAGCCCATCTACGACCAAGGCGTGAACAGCGGACTGCGGTTCATCGATCTCATTGTGGCGGGATTCGCGGCCCGCGCCGAAGCCCACGCCAAAGCCGGCAAGAAAGGCCCCCTGGAGGAACGCTGGAAAATCGCCAAGCACCCGGCCCAGGTCAACCTGGGCATACCGGACGCGGCCTATGATTACATCCAGCGCCTGCACAAAACCATCAAGGTGGGCGGCCCCCTGTTCTTCGGTATGTGCGCCGAGTGGGACTGAGCCGTTAAGGCGCCATGCGTATTTCATTGTAACCGGATTTTTCCCGCGCTATTTTGCGCGGCTTCCCTGGCCTTGTTTATACACTTGGGTCTGGCGGATTTGTTTGAGTATGTGTTCCGCTGTGATCGCGTGCGTGGCCGGGCCCCGCGCGCCCCGGGATCTGTTCCCGGTTGTTGTCCGGCCCTGTTTTTGGTATATTTCAGATCAGCGTTTCAACCGGAATGACCGGCGCCGGACTCCCGGCCATCAATTGTAAAGAGGATATCAAGGGCCATGATCGATATTGATGAACTGTTGCAAAAGGCGGTTGTCCGCAAAGCGTCCGACGTTCACATCACCGCGGGCTTGCCCCCGGTGTTCCGCATCGACGGGCGCCTGATCCCTTCCGACGAGGAACGCGTAACCCCGTCTCTGGCCCAGAAAATTATCTACAGCATGCTCACGGACCAACAGAAGCAGTCGTTTGAAAACAATTTCGAGCTGGACTTCTCGTACGGCGTGGCAGGGCTGGGCCGGTTCCGCGTGAACATCTTCCTGCAGCGCGGCTCCATCGGCGCGGTCATGCGCTCCATCCCTTCAAAAATCCCCACCCTGGATGATTTGCGCGTGCCCCAGGTGGTCAAAAGGCTTACCCAAAAACCCCGCGGCCTCATCCTTGTCACAGGGCCCACGGGCAGCGGAAAATCCACCACACTGGCCGCGTGCATCGACCTCATCAACAGCACCCGCGACACGCATATCATCACCATCGAGGATCCTATCGAATATCTGCACCGGCACAAAAAAAGCATGATCAACCAGCGCGAGCTGGATCTGGACACCAAGAGTTTCACGCGCGCCCTGCGCTCGGCCCTGCGCGAGGACCCCGACGTTATTCTCATCGGTGAAATGCGCGACCTGGAGACCATGGAAGCGGCCATCACCATCGCCGAAACCGGGCACCTTGTATTCGCCACCCTGCACACCAACACCGCCGCCGGATCCATTGACCGCATCGTGGACGTGTTCCCCCCGCACCAGCAGACGCAAATCCGCACCCAGTTGTCCATGAACCTCGAAGCCGTGCTGTCGCAGCAGTTGCTGCCGCGCACCGGGGGCGTGGGCCGCGTGCCCGCCGTGGAAATCCTGGTGGTCACGCCCGCGGTGCGCAACCTCATCCGCGAGAACAAGGCCCACCAGATCCCCGCGGCCATCCAGACCGGCATCAAGGAAGGCATGCAGACCATGGACCAGGCCCTCAAGGAGCTGTACTCCGCGGGCCTCATCACCTATAACGACGCCATCAACCGGTCCTTTAATCCCGACGATCTCAAGAAGCTCATCCACGGCTGAGCCCTTTTCCCGCACACCGCAGCGCGCCCCGGGCGCGCTGTTTTTTGCCTTGACACTCTATCAATCGATTGATAGAATAGGGCCATTGCTGAAAAATCGCGGGGGATTCCCTTTGAAGAACGCCGCTCAAAAATCATCGGACCAGGAGCCGTTGACCCAATCCGCGGAGCGCATTGTGGATGCGGCCACGGGCCTGTTCGCAGAGCACGGGTACGACGGCGTGTCCACGCGGCAGATCGCCGCGGCCTGCGGGCTCAGCATCGCCACGGTCCACTACCATGTGGGCACCAAGCCCGAGCTGTACCGCAAAGTCATCGCCCGGCTCAACCGTGAGGAGCACGCCCTGGTCCACGCGGCCCTGGACCGGTTCCGCCAGGGTGTATCCACACCCCGGGAGTACCAGGAACTCATCGGCTCGCTCACCGACGCCATGGCCGGCCTGTGCCACGCCAGCCCCCAGCGCGCGCGCCTGTACCTGCGCCGCTGGCTCGACCCGGACGACCGCCCGGGCCGCGATGAACTGCGCGCCTACCTGGCCCTGTACAAAGCCCTGGAAGAACTCGTGGACCGCGCGCGCGCAAGCGGCGCCATGCGCGCGGATTTCGATACCGTGACCCTGCTGCGCAGTTTCGACTGGCTGCTGTACGGCTACTTCGTGTCCGGCGCCCCAGACCTCAAATCCTGGTGCGGCGACCCGCACAAAAAACGCAATCTCGATGCGTTCAAATCCTATCTGCGCGACTATGTGTTCCGCATGACAGGCCTGGACGCCGGCCAATAACGCCGCACATCACCCCAATCGGAGGCCCATCCCATGACCATTCCCGACACAGGCATGACCCCGGATCAGATCATGCAGACGCTCCAAAAGTTCAAGAGTGAAGACGTGGATTACAAGGGCGGGAAGATTTTCGCCTACACCTTTCACGCGGGCGAAGAGGCCGACGATATCGTCAAAAAAGCCTACATGCTGTTCCTGGGCGAGAACGGGCTGGACCCCACATCGTTTCCCAGCCTGGTGCGGCTCGAACGCGAGGTGGTGCGCTTTATCGCGGACCTGCTGCGCGGGGGCCCGGAGTCTGTTGGCAATTTCACCAGCGGCGGCACCGAGAGCATTATGCTGGGCGTGAAAACCGCGCGCGATTTCGCTCGCGCCGCAAAGCCCCACATCACGCAGCCCGAGGTGGTGTTCCCGCGCACGGCCCACTGCGCTTTTTACAAGGCCTGCGAATATCTGGGCCTCAAGCCCGTGGTCGCGGATTTTGATCCCAAAACTTTCCGCGCGGACGTGGACTCCATGCGCGCCGCGATTACGGACAACACGGTCCTGCTCATGGCCTCGGCCCCCAGCTACGCCCAGGGCGTGGTGGACCCCATCGCGGAAATCGGCCAGCTCGCCCTGGAAAAGGATCTGCTCTTTCATGTGGATGCGTGCATGGGCGGCATCATGCTCTCGTTCATGCGCCAGATGCAGGGCTACGATGTGCCGGACTTTGATTTCTCGGCGCCGGGCGTGACCTCGATTTCCGCGGACATGCACAAGTTCGGATACGCGGCCAAGGGCGCCAGCACCGTGGTGTACCGCGACAAGGCCCTGCGCCGCCACCAGATTTTCGCCAACACGCAGTCCACCACCTACGCGCTGGTCAACGCCACCCTGCTGAGCAGCAAGCCCGGCGGGCCCATGGCCGGGGCCTGGGCCATTTCCCGGTTTCTGGGGCGCGAGGGCTACGAGAATATGTTCCGCGGCCTCATGGACGCCACGCAAACCATCATTGACGGCATCAACGCCACCGGCGATCTCTACGTGCTGGGCAGGCCCGATATGTGCATCTTCTCGTTCGCGTCCGATACCATCAATGTGTTCCAGCTCCAGGACGAACTGGGCCGCCGCGGCTGGTACGTGCAGCCCCAGTTCTCCACGCCCTCGTCCCCGCACAACCTGCACATTACCGTGACCTGGCCCAATGTGCCCATGGCCCAGGCATTCGTGGACGAGCTGCCCGCAGCCATTCAAGCCGTGAAAGACAACCCCAACAAAATCGATTTCAACATGGTTCGCGCCCAGGTCAAATCCATGCTCGAAAGCTTTGGCGACGATGCCATTGCGCAACTCAGCGCCATGGCCGGGGTGGGCGGCGCGGACATGCCCAGGGAAATGGCGCTCATCAGCACCATTCTCGACGCCCTGCCCAAGCACATGTCCGAAGCCCTGCTCAAGGACTTCATCAACGATCTTTTTGTATAAAGGGTTTCCGGAGTTGTTTTACGAATTGCCGTCCGCGCCCTGTTCGAACGCCTTCATGCTGTGGCAGGACAGGGCATTGGAATACGCGGCTTCAAACAGGGTTTGCCTGCCGCGCGCCACGGCGCATTTCCAGTGGAACATCTCCCCGTGGGTCATGGGCATGGAGGTGAGGTCGAAGCCGAGTGTGTCTCCCTCGCGCACGGGCACGGGCTGGGGCAGGGGGAAAAACACCTGGCGCCAGCTTGTGAGGGGCGCGTGCGGGCCCGTGTCCAGGGTCACGCCGGGCGCGAGTTCCGCGGTGAACCAGGCGCCGAATCCGTGCACAACCCCGTGGCGGCGCGCTGTCATGGGCGCGTCCTGGCGCAGTGAAGACCGGCCCGGTTCGCCGGACCAGTCCGCGGCGAACACCACGCAGGGCGGGGCCAGCAGGTCCGCGCCCGCCAGATTCTCCACCCAGTAATTCTGCACAATTTCACGCAGCACCGGGCCCAGGTCCACGCCGGCGTCCGCGTGCGCGAGCATGATGTATTCATGCAGGGCCGCGTGCTGCACAGGGGCTGCGTAAACGCGCAGGTCTCCGGGAATGCGCCAGGCCCCGGGTTTCAGGTGGCTTTCAATCACGCGCGGCAGCAGCCGGGCGATACCTTCGGCCAGGCCCGCATATCCCAGCAGTTCGCACACCACGCCGTCGGCTTTTTCCGGCAGGCTCACCGTCTGCACATCGCCGCGGATCAGGGTGATGCGATCCGCGCACCCGTTGGCTTGCACCACATCACGCGCCAGTTCGATGATGCCGCGGCTTTCAACCGCGTACACATGCCCGGCCCCGGCCTGCGCGGCCATGACCGCAAGTATGCCCGTGCCCGTGCCCGCGTCCAGCACCACGTCTCCGGGCCGCACCCGCGCGCGCAGGGCCTCGCGAAACCGCGCCAGCCGCACCCCGTCGTTCAGTATCGTGTGATCCGCGTACATGGTTTATTATCCGATCCGCCGGAACCTTTATTCCCTCATCTATTTTTACATGGTACACCCATGAATAAGCAAGGTTTTACAGCAAGCCATGGCCTGCCGGACGGTCATGGCCTGCGCGATAGTGGAAATTTTGCCGTGGCGGGAACAGGCAGGGGGTTAGACTATGGAACGCGCACGAATGTGCGAAACCGCTTTTCCCGCACAATGCGTTTGCGCTACAATGGGTTTGGCGCGCGCCGGGCAAGAGCGCAGCGCACGGGAACAGGCTAATTATGGTTCAACGGAAAACAGTATTTGTAACAGGCGGCGCGCGGAGCGGCAAGAGCCGGTTCGCGCAGGCCGCGGCCGAGGCCCTGGGCGTGCGCCGTGTGTTTTTGGCCACGGCCCAGGCCCTGGATCAGGAGATGGCGGATCGCATCGCGCGCCACAAGGCCGAGCGCGGCCCGGACTGGCGCACGTGCGAAGCGCCTTTTTCCCTGCCGGACGCGGTGCGCGAACACGCGGGGCAGGCCGATGTGATGCTCATTGACTGCGTGACCCTGTGGGTGTCCAACCTGCTGCTGCGCCACGGCGCCGCAGCCGTGGGGTCCGGTGTCCACGACCTGTGCGGCGCTGTGGCGGAGGCGCCCTGCAACATGGTGATCGTGTCCAATGAAGTGGGGTGCGGCATCGTGCCGGACAATGCGCTGGCCCGCGAGTTCCGGGACCTTGCGGGCATGGCCAACCGCCTCATCGCAGCCGCGTGCTCGGATGTGTTCCTCATGGCCGCGGGCCTGCCCCAGCCTCTCAAACAGAGCGGCCGCCCATGCGGCATGCCCGACTGGCTGGATTTGTAAACAGGGCGGGCCGGCAATGCGCTGTCTTGTTGTTATTGGAAAGTTTTTTCTCAGGAAAACCCCGGAAGCCGCATGGAATCCCACTGGTTGTCATAAAGCAATAAGGCAATTGCCCGGCGCGTTATGAGCCCGGCTCAGTCTTTTCCGCCGCCGCCGCCCCGGCTCTGTTCGTAGTAATCCCTGTAATAGCGGTTGTAGATATTCGCCAGGGCGAAGAACGAGGCCTCGATCACGCTGACCGAGGAGACTTCGGAAAAGTAGAGTTTGCCGTCCTTGTTGCTGGCGAGGATAAAGACCTCGACTTCAGAAGACGTGCTGCTGGTGGTGTTCTGAACGCCGTAGCGCATGAGGCGCACGTGTTTGAGGAACGGGTAAATGGGCACGAGCAGGCGGCGCAGGGCGCGGTCCAGGGCGTCCACGGTGCCCTCGCCAGAGCTGGTGGCGGTGAGGGCCACAAAGCGACCGCCCCGGGGCTGCTTCTCGGCCAGGAACTTCTTTTCCACGCGGCCCGCGGCGTTTTCCGCGGGCACCGTAATCTTGAGCACGGCTTCATTGAACTCGGGCTCGTCCGGCGCAACCTTGTCCGCGGACACCCGGTACCTTTCGAGCTGGAAAAAATGCTTCTGGTAAAACTGTTTGTCGAACCGCATGCGTGTCTCCTCTTATGCGCGCACAACCGCTGCACAATATTGTATTGAACCGCGGGCGCGCGGGCAAATCAAGGATGTAAAGGAATCGGGCAGAGCCATAATCGCGCAGAGCCCAAGACAAATGCCAAAAGGATTCAGATGGGGTTAAGGCGTTGGCCTTGCGGGCGCGCTTATTCCGGTGTGTCCTGCTCCTGTTTCACCTTGGGCTTAAGGAGCGGGAACAGGATTACGTCGCGGATGGACGCGGCGTCGGTCACGAGCATGGCCAGGCGGTCGATGCCGATGCCCAGGCCGCCGGTGGGGGGCAGGCCGTGCTCGAGTGCGCGCACGAAATCGTGGTCCACGGCGTGGGCTTCGTCGTCGCCTGCGTCGCGGTTGGCCTGCTGGTACTCGAACCGGCGCAGTTGCTCCACCGGGTCTGTTAGTTCGCTGAACGCATTGGCCAGCTCGAACGAGGCCGCGTAGAACTCGAAGCGTTCGGTGAGTTGCGGGTCGTCGTCGCGCTGGCGCGCGAGCGGGGAAATTTCCGTGGGGTAGTCGTATACGAACGTGGGCTGCACCAGGTTGGGCTCCACGAAGTGGTCGAAGAATTTTTCCAGGATCGCGGTTTTTGTGGCCTTGGTTTCCACGTCGATCTTGAGTCCGCGGGCCAGGGCGAACAGGGTGTCGCGGTCCGCGTTCAGATCAATGTCCGGCCCGCCGTTTTCCTTGACCGCGCCCAGCCAGGTCACGCGCTTCCAGGGGCGCGTGAAATCCAGGTCTTTTTCCTGGTAGGTAATCTTTGTGGAGCCGCACGAGAATTCTACGGCATGGGTGACGATCTCTTCGGTGAGATCCATCATGTCGTGGTAGTCGGCGTAAGCCTGGTAGATCTCGATCATGGTGAATTCGGGATTGTGCCTGGTGGAGATGCCTTCGTTTCGGAAGTTGCGGTTGATTTCAAAGATGCGTTCAAACCCGCCCACGGCCAGGCGCTTGAGGTACAGCTCGGGCGCCACGCGCATGTACAGGTCGATGTCGAGTGCATTGTGGTGGGTGGTGAACGGGCGGGCCAGCGCGCCGCCGGGCACGGCCTGCATCATGGGGGTTTCCACTTCCATGAAATCTTTTTCCTGCAGGCGTTCGCGGATGGCGCGGATCATGAGAATGCGTTTGCGGAAATTGTCGCGCACCTCGGGATTGGCGATGAGGTCCAGGTAGCGGCGGCGGTAGCGCAGCTCCGTGTCCTTGAGCCCGTGGTATTTTTCGGGCAGGGTGCGCAGGCTTTTGGTGAGCACTTCGAGCTTTTCGGACAGGATGGTGATTTCGCCGGTTTTGGTGCGGAACACCTTTCCGGTCACGCCCACGATGTCGCCCATGTCCCAGGTTTTGAATAGTTCGTAGGCTTCTTCGCCCACCTGGTTCTTTTTGGCGTAGGCCTGCACCTTGCCGAAGCCGTCGGTGATATCGAAGAACGAGGCCTTGCCCATGCGGCGCAGTGCGGTGATGCGGCCGCACACGGTCACGTCCACGGTTTCGGCGATGGCGTCGAACTGCTCGGCCACCTGGGCCGAGGTGTGGGTGCGTTTGAATTTGTTCTTATAGGGCTGAACGCCGTCGCGGCGCATGGCCGCGACTTTTTCCAGCCGCTGTTCGTAGATTTCGTCTTTTTCCATGAGAGGGGCTTTCCTGCAAGGGGATTTCAGCGCTTGATGTCTTTGATCAGGTAGCGGACGCGGCCCGAGGGCGTCTGGGAGAAAACCACGTCGCCTTTTTTGGCGCGCATGAGGGCGCGGCCCACGGGGCAGATGTCGGAGATGCGCCCTGCGCTGGGGTCGGATTCCATGGTGGACAGAATTTCGTATTTCTCGGACTTTTTGGTCTTGAGATTTTCCACAATGACCTTGGAGCCGATGCCCACGCGCTCGGTGCTGATTTCGCCCTTGGACAGGACTTTGGCGCGGGCCAGGATGCTTTCCAGGTGCGCGATGCGGCCCTCGAGGATGCTCTGGTCCTTCTTGATTTCCTCGTACTCGGGGTCCTCGGACATCTCGCTGCCCTTTTCGATGTTGGCCATGCGCTCGCGGATTTCCGCGCGGTGCTCGGTCTTGAGGTGCTCCAGAGTTTCCATCATCCGCTTATGGCCTTCTTCTGTTAGCGTGATGACATCTTCGTCGTCGATATGGGGCATCGTGTTCACTCCCTTATGTCCCGGCGGTCCGGGGCCGTGTTGTCAAGAGCATAATTTTAAGCGCCGCGCACAGCCCTGTCAACGCCAAGCCTGGCTGCGGCACATATTATTGTAAGGTAATCGTTCCCAAATAACAGCAGGATCATTAAAATAAAGCGGTATTTGCAAGCCACTCGATCACAGGAGGCCAGCCATGTCCGATTATCTTTTTCTCTCAGAAGAATGGGTGCAGCAGATCCCCCAGGCCATCAACACCAACGCTTCGTACCAGAAATCCGCCAAAGGCATCAGCGACCGCATGGCGTTCCTGGTTAAAGGCGACCACCCGGCCGCAAACGGCGGGGAAACGCATTTTTACCTGGAAATCAAAAACGGCCAGTGCGTGGACGCGGTGCGCGAAAAACGCACCAAAGCCGATTTCTTCCTCACAGGCTCCTACGAAAACTGGAAGGCCGTGCTCGACGGCGACATGGACGTGATCAAGGCCATCACCAAGGGCAAGATCAAAATGAAGGGCAGCATGATCCGCATGCTCAAGAACGCTATCCCCACGGTCAAGCTCGTGGGCTGCTTCCAGAGCGTGCCCACGCGCTACGCGTGAGCGGTTCCGCCTCGCGCGCCGCGCATCAGCCGAAAGGATTCACCCCGAAATGAAATGGATGACCCTGCTCTATTCCCCAGCCATGGTGCAATTCTGGTCCAAAACCTACTGGATCGATTTCTTTACCAACAACTCCGGCATCGAGCTGTACGCCATGCTGTTCGCGATCAGCTTCACCGAGTCGTGCTGCTTTATTATCCCCCCGGATCCGTTCCTGCCCCTGCTGTGCGCCAACCGCACATTTGCGGGCCTCATGCTCATCTGGTTCGTAACCACGGCTGCGTCGGTCATCGGCGCGGCTTTCGGCTACTGGATTGGCATCAAGGGCGGCCGCCCGCTTGTGCAGAAATGGTTCGACCCCGAAAAAGTGAACAAAGTCGAAGCCATGTACAACAAGTACGACGCCCTGGCCGTGGGCATCGCCGCGTTCACCCCCATCCCCTACAAGGTTTTCACCATCACAGGCGGCGTGTTCCGCATCAATTTCTGGAAATTCATCGTGGTCAGCATCTTCGGCCGCGGCATCCGCTACTTCATCTGGGCCATCCTGGGCTGGATCTTCAAAGACGCCGCCAACACCGTGCTGCACCAGATCGACAAGCTCATGGCCATCATCATCCTGTTCCTGCTCAGCCTGATCCTGGCTGTTGTGATCAAGAACAAGCTCAACAAAAAAGCCGCGGGCGCGGCCTGAACCGCGCCGCGCGCCGCAACCGCGGCAGCACAATTGCTCATATCCTACGATTGGTCGCACGCGCCACTGTAGATCATTTTTGCTGTCACACGTACAATAAGATTAATGAGAAAGCTGAAATTATATCTCGAAACGTCGGTTTGGAATTTCATGTTCGCCGACGATGCGCCGGAAAAGAAGCGGGCTACAATACAATTATTTGCTGAAATTCAGCAGGGTAAGTATGAAATATACATATCAGAAACAGTAGATTTGGAAGTCAGTGAAGCAAATGATGAAAAGCGAAGCAAGCTCTATAATCTTATTGAACAGCATCAACCGGTGTTTCTCGAGTTATCGGAGGAGGTTTATGATCTGGCCTCTTTGTATGTCGCCAATGGGGTTTTGCAGCAAAAGCATTTTCATGATTTGCTTCATTTGTCTTTTGCATCCGTTTATGGTTTGAATGCTTTGGTGAGTTGGAATTTGAAGCATCTTGTAAAAATGAAAACACAGGTTTTGGCAAATGCATCAAATCAGGCTCAAGGATACAGGGAAGTTCAGATAAGAACACCCGAAGAGGTGATTGACAGTGCAGATTGAAGAGCCCGAAGCCATGAAGGAAATCCGCGGCATCAGACAAAAAATGTATGAAGAGACAAAGGACTTGTCACGTGAAGATTTTATCGCTCATGAAAAGGAGCGATACAAAAAGATATCCTCTGAACTCGGGTTGAAAAGAAAAAGGCTGATCTCCAAAACCGTATAGCCGGCAAAGGTTTTTCCAGGAACTGATAATGACTACCGTTTCCCTCATCAAATGCGCGACCTACGACACCCACGCGGTGTCCGACGCGCTGGAGCGCGCCCTGGACCCGTTCGGCGGCATGGGCGCATTTGTCAAAAAGGGACAAAAGGTTTTCCTCAAGGTCAACCTGCTGCTGGCCGCGGACCCGGACCAGGCCATCACAACCCACCCGGCCGTGGTGGAGGCGGTGATCCGCCAGGCGCAGGCTGCGGGCGCCGAGGTGTTCTTCGGCGATCTGCCCGGCGGGTTCCACATCGGCAACACACGCCGCATCTATAAAAAATGCGGCATGGCCGCCGTGGCCGAGCGCACCGGCGCCAACCTGCCCCTCCTCGAACAATCCGGGTTCCGCGAGCGCGCCATCCCAAACGGCAGGAAACTCACGGCCATTCACACGCCCAAACTGCTCGATGATATGGACGTGCTCATCAACCTGCCCAAAATGAAAACCCACATGCAGGCCCTGTACACGGGCGCCATCAAAAACCTGTTCGGGCTCATGACCACGCGCGACCGCCAGGCCGCGCACAACCACAGCCGGTTCCGCGCGTTCTCGTCCGCGCTCGTGGATATCTATTCGTCCATGGTCCCGGCCCTGAATATCATGGACGCGATTATGGGCATGGACGGCACGGGCCCGAGCCAGGGCAAGCCGCGCGCGTGGAACGCGCTCCTGGCGAGTCCGGACGCCGTGGCCATGGACGCCGTGGGCGCTGCGCTCATGGGCCTGCGGCCCGGCGAGGTGCTCACCACCGAGTTCGCGGCGCGCCGCGGCCTGGGCCAGGGCGATTTGAGCCTTATCACCGTGCACGGCGGCCGCATCGCGCACATGGCGCGCCGCGCCAAGCGCCCCTCTCCGGCCATCTTCACCATGCTGCCCCTGCTCGGCGGGCTCGTGAATGATATCAGCAGCGTGAAACCCGTGATCGACGCCAAAAACTGCAAAAAGTGCAGAAGCTGCGTGGAAGTGTGCCCGGCCGGGGCCATCCGCACTGAGGGCGATTTCAAAATTGACGACTCGTGCTGCATCCTGTGCTTCTGTTGCCACGAGATGTGCGAGCACGGCGCCGTGAAACTCAAAAAAGCCCCGCTCGTGCGCCTGGCCGAAATCGTCAATCCGCGGTAGCACGCCGCGCGCATTCCTGTAAGTGAAAAACAAGCCATGAAAAATGCGACTGCTTTTGATTGCATTGGCCTGGGCATCAGCCCGGCGGATTATATCTGCCTGCTGGACCATTACCCGCATGCGGACGAAAAGATGCACGCGCAGGCGTTTTCCAAACAGGGAGGCGGGCCCATTTCCACGGCCATGGCGGCCCTTGGCCGCTGGGGCCTGCGCGCTGCGCTCATCAGCAACGCCGGGCAGGACCACGACGGGCAGTTTGTTGTCAGCGACTTGCAGGGCCACGGGGTGGACACCCGGTTCGTGCGCCTGCTGCGCGGTGCGCGCACGCCGCGCGCGTTCATCTGGGTGGATACGCGCACGGGCAGCCGCAGCGTGGTGCTGGACAGCACCGCGGCGCCGCAGATCCACGCGCGCGATATCATCCTCAGGCACCTGCCGCCAACCCGCGCCGTGCACACGGACGGGCGCGACACACAGGCCTGCCTCAAGCTCCTGCGCCACGCACGCGTCACGGGCGCAGCCACCATCCTGGACGCGGGCAGCCCGCGCCCGCGCATGGACGATATCACTGCGCTTGTGGAGCATTTTGTTGCGTCTCAAAATTTTATTAAAAAGACCATGGGGCCGCGCATCAAACCCGAAACCGCGTGCCGCCGCATTTTGGACCACGGGCCGCGTATCGCCATTGTGACCCTGGACGCGGACGGTTGCTGCGGCGCAACAAAGGATGGCGCGGTTTTCCGCATCCCGGGCCACAGGCGCAAGGCGTTCATTGTGGACACCAACGGCGCGGGCGACATATTCCACGCGGGCTATATTTATGCATTGCTCCAGGGCTGGCCCGCAGACCGCTGCGCGGCCTTCGCCAATGCCGCGGCGTTCCTCAAATGCGGCCGCCCCGGCGGCCGCCAGGGCATCGCGCCTGTGAAGGAAATTATGAAATTGGCGAAGGGTATAAAGGATTAAAAGATCAGGTTTTTCTTCCGGCTGCGCCGGGCCTCCGGCGGCTTAAGGAAACCCTTTGAAAAGGGTTGTCCTTAAGAATCCTTCCTAAACTTTTTGTGCTTTTCTGCTTGTGAGCATGGCGATCATTTTGCGTTAAATACGACTCGTATTCGATTTGCAATTGATTTGAATACTCTCATAATTATTCTCCCAATGATTTAATGAAGCGATTGCCCGACACGTTCTTAGTCGGGCAATCGCCGCCAGAAAGTTTTGGGAGGATTCTTAAGGAACACTTTTTCAAAAGGGTTCCTTGAGCCGTCGGAGACGCCGTACTCTTTCAATCTGAATCTTTCCTTGTATCGTACACGAACATGCCGCCGTGTCCGAGGATGGCGTCTGGCTTGCGGTTCCGCAACCAGTCGAAACAATCTCGGGGGCGGTTGAGGAACGGGTCCACGCCGTGCAGGTAGTTCACGCTGATTGCGATCACGCCTTTGTCCGGCTCGCAGGGCGCCCATTCGGATTTGATGCCGTAAGCCTGGGGCGCGGCCAGAGTGTAGCTGGCCAGGCGCACGGTTTCAATATCGTTTTTATCCATATAGTTTTTGAGCCGCACCAGGTTCTGGCCCCAGTCCAGGTTGGACTCCACAAGGAACAGGTGCTTGTTGGCATCGCCCCCGGACAGGGTGTTGAAATACGCCAGGGGGTTGCCGAACACAAACAGCAGGGACGCGCAGGACATGGCCGCGAGCGCGCCCGCAAGTTCGCGCCGCCACTGCCACAGCCGCACAAACGCGCCGGATGCCAGAACCACCAGAAACGGCATGATGGGGAGCATGTACCGCACGCCCAGGTCCACCTTGATGTACAGGGAAAACACCGTTACAAACAGCAGCGGCGGCAGCCAGAGCGCAATCTCCGTGAACCGCGTGGTTTTGCGGAATGACAACACGAACGCGCCCAGGACAAAACCCAGCAGGGGCAGCGGCGTCTTGAGCGCCAGGGCCATCAGGAAATACTGCGGGAAACCCTGCTTGCTGAGATGGCCCATGAGGTAATAATTAAAGTACAGCTCCTTTTTGAACATCTGCGCGTCCAGGGCGTTTACATACAGTGCGGGCAGGGGGAACGGTATTCTGCCCATGACGCCTTGGGCCATGCTTTTGAGCAGCGGGCTTTGCACCGCTTGACTGGCAAGCGGTTGGAATGAGCCATCGAACCCGAACCCGGCGTTCACCACGAACAGGGCCGCGGCGCATGCGAGCGCGAACCCGGACCACACGCGCGAGGCCATGACGCCGCGCTTGCGGTGTTCGCCCTGAACCTGGTACAGCACCGTGGCCAGGAGCATGGCGGGCAGCACCAGGGCCGCGCTGTACTTGGCCAGAAGCGCCATGCCCGCCACGGCGCCGGCGGCTGCGGCGTGCGCCGCGCCCGGATTGTCCAGGTAGCGCAGGTACATCCAGAACGCCGCGAACACGAGCAGGGCCGCGCCCATATCCACGGTGGCCAGGCTCGCGTGCGCCGCGGCCTCGGGCAGGAAGCAGAACAGGGCCAGGGCCGCGAGGCCCGCTGTGTTGCCGTACAGGGACCGCGCGGCCGCGAACACAAGCAGCGCGCACAGCGCGCCCAGGAGCGCGGCCATCATGCGCGGCCAGAAAAACAGCGCGTGATAGCGCGCCATGTTGCGCCGCATGAAATCCCACCCGAACGCGTATTTCATATCCTTTTCAAAGGTCCGGGATTCATAATCCACGTCCGGTTTTTGAAGAAGCAGGGGAAGCGCCTCGAACGCGCGCACCAGGGGTGGGCTGCCGGCGTGGTCCATGCGCGCGCTTCCGGTCTGCAGCACGCTCAGCCCCGCGGGCACATGCACATACTCATCCGGGGTCACGGAATTCACGCGCGCGCAATACGCGGCATGAGCCAGGAAAAACAGTACGCACGCAACAACGGCCGCCATGGCCCACCGCGGCAGCGGACCCGTATCCACCGGCACAGGCGCAGGCGGGGCCGCAGTCTCCGGCACGGCCTGCGCCGCCTGAGAGGCCTGCTCTTTTACAACCTTCTTTTTCTTACGCTTTTTGACCACGGATACACTATGGCATGAAAATCAAACCCAGGCAAGAAATTAGCATAACTACGCGCATTGCCGCATGCGGAACATGAATCGTTCGATTTCGCATCAGCAACAAATATTGCATTATTGTTAATAGCAACACAAATTTTCCTAAACTCTTGAAAAAGTAGCTGCAAATATGATATTTCTTGATTATGCGTATTCTAATAGATACGAATATCATTATTGAGAGAGAAGACAATCATATCCTCTCCGAAGGGTTTCAACAGTTGCAACGGGCGATTAGCGATGTTGGGGCCAAAGTCGTCGTTCATCCATTAAGCAAAGAAGAAATTTGTAAGGATCCAGACAAAGATAGACAGAAAATCAGTTTGTCAAAAATCAACACATACAGTGTTGTTGAACAACCCCCGACCCCCATAGCGGATGAAGTGTTTTACAAGATTGTTGGACCGGACAAGCGTAACAACGATTTCGTTGATAATTCATTGCTTTATTGCATAGTTAAAGACGCAGTTGACTTTCTGATAACAGAAGACAAACAAATTCATGTAAAGGCCCAACGTATTGGAATAAGAGACCGTGTCTTTTCTATAAGTGAGTGTTTCGATTACCTTGAAGCACTGTCGATCAAAGGTAGCGAAAAAATCAGCATACCACTCAAAGAAACGCCTACCTATAATCTGGACTTCAACGATACCTTCTTTGATTCATTGAAAAATGATTACTCAGGATTTGAAACGTGGTGGAAGAAGATATCCACAGAAGGAAGAAAAGCGTTGGTGTATTTGGATCATGAGAATAAAATCAGGTCCTTATTGATTACAAAAATTGAAACTGAATCTATTGGTAATAATCCTGAACTGCCAGCTAAAAGAAGACTCAAAATATGCACATTGAAGGTCGTACAATATGGTTCAAAAGTGGGTGAGCTTTTTCTCAAAATAGCGTTTGATATTGCTTGGAAGAATGGCGTCGAGGAGGTTTACTTAACACATTTCCCTGAGGCTGAGGATTTTCTCATTCCCTTAATTGAGTAGTTTGGTTTCGAAAAAACGTCTGAGCAATCGGATGGCGAATTCATATATGTGAAATCATTCAAACCGGACATAGAAGTGCACAATCCTGTAGTAATCTCTAAGGCATTCCATCCAGTATTTTATGACGGGCCAGACGTTAATAAGATCATGGTGCCCATACAACCACAATACTATATAAGGCTGTTTCCTGAAGTTCCTGGGCGAAATCTCACAATAGACGAGGCTGCCGGCCAATTTATTGTTGAAGGGAACACTATTAAGAAGGCATATTTGTGCCGTGCAAAAATAAAGGCTGTTCAACCTGGAGATGTAATTTTGCTTTACAGGTCAAAAGATTTGAGAGGTGTTGCAACACTGGGAGTGATTGAAGAATTTCATACGAATATCACAAATCTTGATGACGCTATAAAAATCGTTGGGAAAAGGACGGTTTACACAAAGGACGAAATTTCTGACATGCTTCAAAGACCTATCACGATTTTTCTTTTTAGATACCATGTGCACTTAAATACACCCGTGTCATTTGCACTAATGAAAGAACATGATATTTTGAATGGACCTCCTCAGTCAATTATGCTAATATCAGATGAAAAGTACATGAGATTCAAGAAAGTGGCTGGACTGGATGAACGTTTTACTGTCAATTAAACCGGAATACTCAGAGAAGATTTTTGATGGGAAAAAGACCTTTGAATTCCGTAAAACAAACATTAAAGAAGATGTCGAAGAAGTTTGGGTTTATGAATCTCGTCCCACTCAAAAAATAGTAGGGAAATTCAAGGTCAAAGTTGTTTTGTGTGATGCCCCGGCGCGGCTTTGGAAACAATGTAACGGCAGCGGCGGGATTTCTAGAAGCGATTTTGATCAATATTTTAAGGGTAAAAGCATCGGTTATGCTTTTAAAATATCTAACGCTGAGAGATTTGAATCAGCCATTGAACCCAAGGAAATATTCTCAAAGTTCTATCCTCCACAAAACTTAATGTATTTTGAATTCGCAGATTGAAATCCGCTTTTCGTTTAAAACATCCAAAATTGGGAAAAACAGGATCAAGCGCCGGGCGTTATCGTGATTGCACGTGAACGGGGGATCCATTGGCGCGGTGCAGTTTGGTGTTCGGTAGTTCGGTCGGTGTTTTGCGGGCCACGGAGAGGTTGCCTGCGGCAGATATCCAGGACGGCGCATAGCCACGATAAGACACGCGCGGCCTTTTCCCCGGGTTGATTTTCCCACTCAAACACAAAAGAGAGCGGATTCAAATCTTGCGGCATTTATGCTGCTGTCATCGGAAAAAGGTGATTTTATTATGGCAAAAATACTGGTGGATTTGAAAGATGTGATCCGCGCATTGAACCTGGATGAGGAGACTCTGGCAAAACTGATTCGCGAGAACAAGCTGCCCGCGTATGCGCTGGCGGGCGGGACTGCGCCTGCGAACGGCAATGGCGCGGAACCCGGAAACGGCGCGGCCGCGGCCACCCTGCCGCAGGCGCCTGCCGCCGTGCTCCAGGCGCCGCATGCTGTGGAATCCGACGCGCCATTCGACCATCGCAGCGATCCGGGCGTGTTTTCGGTGTTGGACTACAATAAGGACGCCGTGCCCCTGTTCGTGTACGATGCATTCGCCGTGGTTTTCCGAACATATGAAACCTTTACATGCGTGCGGCGCGAGTATGCGCACAATGATTCGGTGTACCGCCGCATGCGGCGGCTGTTCGAGGATTTCGGGCTGGACACCACGGACTTCAACAAGCTGGCGGGCCGGCATCGGGTGTCCCCGGGCACTTGGATCCGCTCCAAGGATGCGCCGCGCGATTTCAACCGCAGGGTGAATGTGCGGGTGAGTGCGGACAAGCTGCGCGCGTACCTGGTGGCGTACCCGGCCAAGGGCGCGGGCACAATCCGGCGTGAGGACGTGGAGGCCGCGCTGCACCGGCAGGGCCTGGGCGCGCACGCGCACAACGCGCAGATTGATTATCTCTTACGCAACGGGCTCTTCGGCCACCTGCTCCTGCTGGCCGAGGGCGCTCCGCCAGCAGCCGGGCGCGACGCCGTGCTGTTCTACCACTTCAACCGCCGCAGCGCGCTCACGCCCAAACTCCTGGAAAACGGGGACGTGGATTTCAAGAATCTGGAGAACATCCCCATCGTGCGCGCGGGCGATACGCTCATCACCAAACTGCCCAGTGAAAACGGTTCAACCGGCCGCGATGTATTCGGGGAAGAAATCAAACCCGATCCGGGGCGGGACGAAAAGCTGCGTCCCGGAACCAACACGCGCGTGTCTCCTGACGGCAACAGCGTGATCGCGGCCCAGGAAGGGCACGTGTTCTACGCGGGCGGCACCGTGCACGTGGAGGAAATCTACTATGTGGACGGGGACGTGGACTATGGCGTGGGCAACATTGATTTCATAGGCATCGTGGTGGTGAACGGCAGCGTGCGCGAGGGCTTTTCCATCAAGGCCCGTGGCAATATCCTGGTGAACGGGGGCGTGGAAGGCGCGCGCCTGGAGTCCGAGCGGGGCAGCATCCGCATCCGCCTGGGCGTGCAGGGCCGCAACCGCGCCGAGCTGTTCGCCGCACGCAACGTGTACGCCAAGTTCATTCTTTCCTCTACAGTACGCGCGGGCGGGGATGTGAGCGTGCAGGAAGCCATTATGCACTCGGACATCGAAGCCGGGCAGCGCGTGCTGGCCGAGGGCGCCAAGGGCAGCATCATCGGCGGCATAACCCGCGCCCAGGATGTGATCTCCGCGCGCACCCTTGGTTCGGACGCGCAGACCCGCACCATCTTGGAAGTGGATTGCCGGGACCAGGCCACGGGCGCTCCCCTGCGCACGGTTCTGTCCGAGCGCCGCGCCCGCGCCCTGCGCGACCTGGAGCGCGCCGACGCTGTGCTGCGCCGCGCGCGCCGCCACATCGAAACACGCGGCAACTCAGACGATCTGAGCCGCAATGTCCAGCTCAAGCTCCAGAAGTACGCGGCTCTGGTCAAGAACCTCGAACACCTGCAGCAGGAGATTGATGACTTGCACGGCGAGTTCGCGCGCGGCGGCCGCCGCACCATCCGCGCCATGGCCGGCATGCACCCCAATGTGCGTCCACGCATCATGGGACGCGCCTGCCGCATGCGCGACGAGTGCCCGGGCGGACGCCTGTTTCTGAATGAGCGCGGCGAACTCGTTCATGACCGTTTCGGGATTCTTCCCACCACAGCGGTCCATGATGAGGAAGAAACAGACACAAAAGAACAGATAATTAAAGAAACCATCGCATCATAAAGGGATCGTGCGCAAAGGGAGTTATTAAAATTTATCCAATGAGGCAATAGCCCGGCATGCTTTTCCGCCGGGCTATTGCCCGCCAGAAAGTTTTGGGAAGATTCTCAAGACACCCTTTTTAAAGGGTATCTTGAGTCGTCGAAGACGCCTTAAATCCGTGCATGCCAACCACGCTCTCGCTGTTCACGGCCTGGCGACAATCAGCAATGCATCGCCGATGGTGCGCTCGGCGCCGTCGCCCAGGTCCCCGGGTGCGGGCAGGGTGCCGGGCGTGGCCGCGCGGTTCAGCAGGGCCAGGGCCGCTTTCATCCAGGCCTGGCCCTCGCCCAGTTGCGGCGTGTTGAGGGATTCACTGCCGAGAATGATCTGCGCGGACGCGCCCCCGTCCAGGTTAATCGCCTCGGTGCAGCCCAGGGCGCGGGACAGAATCGCGGCTTCGCCCAAGGTCACGCCCTCACTCACCCCGGGTTGGCGGCCCTCGAACAGCAACAGGAACAAATCATTCTTTTCATTAAAGCCAACGACCACGCGCGGGGCCAGAATTTTGTAATGGGTGAGCACGGAATTGAACGCCGGAAACGGAGGCGTGCCGGGCGCGAATCCCTGCTCCGCCAGAAATTCAGGTGTCACATCCGCAACCTTGCCCCCGAGCACAAGCTGGGGTCCGCACTCAAGGGCCTGGTGTATGTGCCCGAGCCGGTCCATGCCTTGCGGGGATATGCCGTATTCCGCGGCGCATCCCTTTTTTAAATCCGCGAATGGCACGGAATTCAGCAAAGCCAGGGGAACGCGGATAACAGCGCCGTTCACCGGAATAGGTGCGGCGCCGCGCGCGCGGGCCGAAACAAGCTTGTCCCCGATAAAAGACAAGCTCGCGGCGTCGTGCGCGCCGGGCGCGGACTTGCCGAACGCGGGTGTGAACGCCGCCACGCTGTCTGCGGGTGCGGCTCGGTCATCGATTATTCCGGGAATGATGTGTACGGGCGCAGGGCCGCCGGGCGGGTGCAGAATCACAACAATGTCGCGCAGGGTCGGGCGGGCCATGCGCCATGCGCCGGACGCGTCGCGCATAAGCGCCGCGCGTCCATACTGGGGCAGGCAGTGGATGCGGCCGTTGGTTGCGAACAGGCCCACGGGGTCGCCCACGCGCGTGTGGCGCGGCTGAAAATTGCGCGCGCGCGAGGCCAGGCGCTCGATGAACACAAAGAAACCGCCGTTGACCGCGCCCATCACAGCGCCCCATGTGTCCGGGTCCTCGCGGCATGCGGCCAGGATTTCGCTCAGGCGCGCGCACGAACGGCCCGTGGCCTGGAGCGCGGTAACAGGCGTGAGATCAAGCTTGTTCTTTGCGGGCAGGCCCACCACATGCGCCACCAGGGGCGCGCGCCCGGTTTCGCGCTTCATCTCAATTTTTAGTGTGTACCCGAAAAACCGCGCAATGCGTGTGGCGCTCACGCGCACAATGTCGAAGTGCTCGCTTTTAGCCCGCACATCAAACCCGCCGGCCTGGTCCGGTGTCTGCTCGTCCGTCATGGTTTCATTATATCGCATTCAACACAGCATGAAGGGAAACGAAATTGCGGATCGGTAAAAAACGGAAACCTTCTGTTACTCAGACTTAGCGGATTCGTCAAATCAAACCAACAAAATCTCTTAAATTAAATCGTATTCCCTTTGGAGTGCGACATTTTAATGTCGCTTTGCGCGCCGGGAATTAATTCCCGGCATGCGTTGGCGTATCACGGAAAAACCCGCATTGCAAAAGCGGCGATAAATCGCAGCACTCCAAAATCACACCACTCCAACCCGCTATGTTTGAGTTCTGTTGCTTATAAGCAATCATCCCGGTACAGGCTCATATATTCCACGATGATGTCCACGGCTGCGGGGCGCATGTCCTGTTGCAGGGAATCGTTATCCAGCACGCGTTCGGTGGCGCGCCAGATTTCGCACCAGTCGCCGTCCATGGCGGCCTGGCCCTGGATGAGAGACTGGACCAGGGCGATGGTGAGGCTGCCGCCCGTTTCCTTTTTATTGGGTTTGCGCTGCCCGCTCTGCTCGGCATGCCCCCGGTTCGCGGCCAGGATCATGGGCACCGCGGGCGCGGGGTTGAAGTAATCGTCCAGCACCGTGAGGTAGGCCAGGCTGAACAGTTCGCCCGGGTCCAGGGTGTCATATGAGAATTCGGCCAGAGGCGTGCCGCGCTGCGCGGCCAGGTACCAGGTAAACAGTTCGGAGTTGTTGCGGCCCTCGAATTTCCAACCCAGGGCGTTGATGGCCGCGGCTTTGACATCAATGGGGTTGGCCGGGTCAATGAGATATGCGGCAATCTCGCCATCCAGCACATTGCGGGACGCCGCGCGCTCCACGATTTCCTGATCCATGTACACGGTGTAAAAATCCGTGGATGTGATGGGCGAGTCCGCGCGCGCTGCCGCGGGCGGCAGGCAAAGGGCGAGGATAAAGAACAGGTATCCTTTCAAACGTTTCATGGCGGCCGCTCCTCTTGTTTGGCTATGCAGCACGGACAGGCGGTTCAGATTGAAAAAACCAGTTCCATAAATAAATGCCCCCTGGCTGCCTTAATGATATCTGAGATTATTTTATATCAGAACCGGCCTGCGCGGCGCGCGTTTTATTGCAAATTACCCCCCGGGCCGATAAACTGGACGCATGGCTTTGCCGGAATTCACAATGCAGACGCAGGCAGTGGCGCGGTGCCCGCTGTGCCGCGGCGCGGAACGCAGTGATGTAATCACAGTGCCGGGGCCCCTGAAGTCCGCGGCGCGGTTTGTGCAGTGCGCGGGCTGCGGTCTGATTTACATGGACCCGGCCCCGGACCAGGATTCGCTGGCCGCGTTTTACCGCGACATATACACGCACCCTGAATTTCGCGAAACCGACGGGCATGCGCACAAGGACCCGCGCCAGGAATTCGTGCATGCGTTCCGCGTACAGGAAACGCATGTGGACGAGATCGAGAAGCACAAAGCGCCGCCGGGCAGCATGCTGGATGTGGGGTGCGCATACGGGGGCCTGCTGCTTGAGGCGCGGCTGCGCGGGTGGAACACGCAGGGTGTGGAGTTGTCCTCGGACGCGGTGCGGTTCTGCAACGAGTCTCTGGGCCTCGACGTGCGCGAGTCCGGGATCATGGATGCGGATCTGCCCCAGGGCGCGTTCGACGTTGTGGTGATGCTGGAAGTGATTGAGCATGTGCCCGAGCCCGTGCGTGTGATGCGGCGCGCGGCAAAACTGGCGGCCCCGGGCGCGCTTTTGTACCTCACCTGCCCCAATGCCCAGAGCCCGGCCGCACGCATCCTGGGCGCTCAATGGATCGGGTGGAAACCTCCCACGCATTTGCAATTCTTCGGTTACGCAACCATGCGGGATTTGCTGGAACGCACGGGCTGGCGTCCTCTGCGCATTTTCAGCGGCGGCAGTTACCCGGGCCAGATTCGCGCCCTGGCGCAGCGCGCGGAATAGTTTTAGTAACGGACTTAAAGCGTTTCTTTGGCCTATCCCATCAGTTTATGTAAGGAACGCAATAACGAATAATTTGGACAACGGTTTCCACAGTGTCGCCCTCCGCAAGGGGGCTTTTTTTATTCAATTTTAATGGAAGCTGCCTTTCTGATGATCTCGGTCTTTATGATCTCCCGCCCGCGTTTAACGTAGCAACCGTAATCTTTAGTTTGCCATATTCGGTCATGCCGAATCGCCCTTTCCCTCAACCTGTTGTGCCCGCCCCATCTCCACCTGCAAGGCTTCGAACCACTTGCTTTTAATCAGGGCGTTGACCTCGGGCTGGGTCAGCTTTTTGTACAGGTCAAGCTTTGTCTGCACAAAGTCGAGGAGCAGCTTATCAACTTCCTTATTTACCTTGTACTGCTTGTTGGCGGGGGTGTTGTTGCCGGTCATGACCACTTTCAGGTTTTCATTCTCCCGTAACTTTTCGTGTATGTGTTTCAGGTCAACCTTGTCTTCTTCGCTCAAATTGATCCTGCCCGGCGAAGTCCTTGGCGTCGGCGGACCATTCGAGCTTGCCTGCGGGGTCGTAGGACATGTCGGGAGTTGATGGTATGGCAACATTGCCTGGTTGTTGCCCGGGGAAAAGTGGCATGGGAGCAGATATGAAAAGGGCGGAGAATTTCTTCCCCGCCCTGATAGTGTTTCGGTTTTGCGCGAGTTCTTAGTCCGGGTCGCCGGCTGTGAGTTCGGGCGAAGGCAGGATCGGGTCGACGTCCACCGCGCTGAAGTTGAGGCTATCGTAGTAATCGTAGATGAACGGGAGGAACGGCGCTGCGCTAAGGTCGGTCGTGCCCCACCAGTTGTTTTCCGCGATTACGCCGCCGTTTGCCACAGGTTGTTCATTCGTAAACTGATACAGCG
>Ga0351857_1049_pt1 | contig 24399 bp, 20 predicted proteins | sample BONcelHFGM3001D9_FD_206801 | JGI IMG/M metagenome (GOLD analysis project Ga0351857, IMG submission 206801) | Enriched cells from coal bed in the Powder River Basin, Montana, United States - BONCAT cells FGM rep2 HSBNCT.FGM.300.1.D9 ... | reverse complement strand
GATAAATCCGACGACGCGCCCGTCAACCTCACTGACCAAGGTCTCTCCTCTTCGGTAGATACACGTTGGGAATAGAGAATGACCGGCGGATTGCCGCGCAGCAGCAAATCCAGGCATTCCCGCTCCATAGGTGAATGAAATCCACCAATCACCACGATCCCTTTATCCCGAAACATCCGGATGGCATCAAATGTTTTCATAATGATGCTTCCCGGACACTGCACCAAACACAGAAAGCCAATGCCAGGTTCAAGTAAGCCGCTTCGCGGCAGTTGCCGTACTCCAAAGCCGGTGCTTAAAATTCTGACAGGCTTCACGCCTGGTCATTTTTAATCTGCAATCCCATTTGCGATGGGAAAATGATATCTCTCCTCAGGGTTTTCCATAACCATAACAAAAAGGAGAGATATCATGTCACACACGCTTCAGACCCCCTGGTACACCAAAACCATCAATGCTTTGCAACTGGCCGGTAAGGGTGACAAAACCCAGGAAAGTTATGCCAGATCCGTTCGTCAACTTCTGGAATACGTCAACAAAGATCCTCTGCAAATTACGGAACAGGAGCTGAAAGACTATTTCCTGTACCGTCGCAATACTTCAAAATGGTCCGCCAGCACTCTCAATATCTGCTACTGTGGTTTAAAATTCTTTTTTATCCATGTCCTGCAAAAACAGTGGCCGGTATTTGAATACCTCAAAGCCCAAAAGGAAAAGCTTCTGCCGTGTGTGTTGAATCGAGATGAAGTCCTTCAGGTTCTGCAACAGGTTCACACATTTCACAACTATGCCTATCTGGCCACGGTTTATACCTGCGGCCTTCGTCTTCAAGAAGCTCTGTATCTGCAGACTTCCGATATCGATGCCAAACGCATGATGATTCACGTCCACCGGGGCAAAGGCGCCAAGGATCGATATGTTCCCCTGCCTGAAGAAACATTGGCACTGCTCAGAAAATACTGGGCCACTCATAGAAATCCGGTTCTGATATTCCCGGCTCTGGGCAGGGGGCACCAGAATGCCTCCAAATCCAAAACCCCCATGGCCATCGACAGCGTTCAGGGTGCATTCAGAAGCGCAAAACACAAAACCACTATCAATAAACGCCGGGTCACCATTCATACGCTCCGTCATTCCTATGCCACCCATCTCCTGGAGGAAGGGGTCAATATCCGCGTCATTCAGCGATATCTGGGGCATACCATGCTTGAAACCACCATGGTCTATCTGCATCTGACTCAAAAAGGACAGGAAGATGCCTATACCATCATCAATCAGACCATGAAAGGGTTCAACCATGCCTACCGTTCAGGACATCTTTCGTGAATATGGACCGGCATATCTGGAAAAATATGGTGAACGGATACCGACTTCGCACAAAAAGGTAATTGATGCCATCCTGTCTTGCCGAACATCCGCCTGCGGCATGATTGTCTATGAATGCACGGGATGTGGCAAAAATCATCATATCTTCAGATCCTGTGGGAACAGGCATTGTCCGACATGCCAGAATCAAAAGGGGCTGGACTGGCTGGAACATCAGTTGGACATTCAGGTTCCGGGGCCATATTTCATGATCACATTTACCGTACCGGAAAATATCCGAAGCTTTTTCAGAAGTAATCAACAAATCGCCTACGATGGCCTGTTCAGGGCATCTTCCGAATCCATGAAAAAGCTTGCAAAGGATGACAAATTCATCGGTGGGGATGTACCAGGATTTTTTGGTGTTCTGCATACCTGGGGAAGAACCTTGAATTACCATCCCCATATCCACTATGTGGTTGCCGGAGGTGCCTGGTCCAAAGATGACCATATCTGGCATCCGTCCCGGTCGGATTTCTATGTGCCCAATAAAGCACTCTCCCGGATTTATCGGGCAAAGTTCAGGGATAAAATGATTGAAGCCGGACTGATTGATCTCATTGATTCCGTTGTCTGGCATGAAGGCTGGAACGTCAATATCCAGCCGGTCGGCGCTGCCGAGCAGAGCATTCGGTATCTGTCCCATTATGTCTTCAAGGTGGCCATCTCCGATCACCGGATTGTCGATGTGAAAAATGGCATGGTCACGTTTTCATATCAAAAGACAGGCAGCAGGCGAACCCGGTACATGACACTTTCTGCTCTGGATTTCATGAGCCGGTTTCTCCAGCATTGCCTGCCGTCCGGATTCATGAAAATCCGCTACTATGGTTTCATGCACGGGTGCAGTTCCATACCGATAGATCATATCCGGGCATCCATCGAGCTGATGCATGGCTTTGATATCGTGGTTGCTGACCCGAAACCGGAAGTTCCGGAAAAACCGGGACTTTGTTGTCCGGATTGCGGATGTGCCCTGAAATACGTTTATTCGGTGCTGCCATACCAGATGCCAAACCATCGGGGCAGTGGATAGACCGTAACGCACACGGTATCAGCAGATTATCAAAGAACAAAACTTCGGGCCGCAAAATCGGACGATTGAGGCGGACAGGCGATTTGCGGCCTTTGAACCTGAAAAAAAGGAAATTGGGCAATTTTGATATGGTAAATTTGACAGATGCTATCGCTACTGACCCACTTTTATGGCCTGAATCGGTAATTCCAAACCTTCCCGGATGCCTGTCCACCAGCCATCTCAGTCCTGACTCAAAAGCAATCCCCTTATAACCATACCTTTTTTCAACACGGGCTTCTTGAACAATGGTTTGATTCTGACCGGAACCACGTCTTTCATGAATCGACTTCCCGTCGCCCGGTCAGATCAAACCTTATGGGTTATAGCAGGATGTTCAGGTTTCTGACAGAGTAGATGGCGGGAGGTGCAGATTCACCCATTCGCTGTATCAGTTGTGACGGGTAAAACAAATCTTCTTATGAAATTTGCATTTCAACCCTTGGGCAATACGCAACATAATTTCCAAATAGCCCATGAGGGCTATTTTTTGTTCATCCCCTGAGGACAGGGAACGGTTTGCTGATACAGCCTGGTCGAGGTAGCGACAATCTGCGGCATGACAAGATGGCATTGTCGTATGTCGGATGGGCCGATAATTCCGGTGCTCAAATCTGGTGTTCATAAAGGATGTCACATATCATTAATGATATAGAAACGCCTATTTAATGGGCGTCACCATGTCTCCAAAACAAATGGTCAAATAGTGATAACGTCCAAAATCGATATTGAGAAATGATGCGATCAGCAGCGCACCGCTAAATCCCGCCAGGATCAATTGTTGCGCGGTAAAGATATTCGAATTCATCATTTTGCCATTATGAAAACAAAACGGTTCTTGTCAATAAGAATAAGACCCAGTGCCGGGTTCTTTTAAGCTGGATGGCTTCATAAGCGTGTATCATCTTAAAAGTGAACTCTTCAAATAAGACCGCCTCCGAGGGCAAGCGCAATAAACAGCAAGAAAGCACCGGTAATCGACTGTACTGTTTTCATCGTGATTTTATGCAGAAACCGCTTACCGAAAACGACCCCGGCAAAAGCGGCAAAAGTTCCGCTCAAGACCAAGGGCCATTGATCCGGGCCGATGGTATCTGACTGCCGCGCTGAAAAAAGCAGAACGCCGTATGCAGCGATTCTGGCCATGTCTACCATGAAGCCTATGACAGCGTTTGTACCTACAAATGCTTGGGGGGAAACGCCAGTTTTGGTCAGAAAAGCCGACCTCAAAGCGCCCTGGTGACCGGATAAGCCGCCAAAGAAGCCGGAAAGCAAGCCGCCCAAGGGGAGAAATTTACGATCGAAACGGAGATTCTGCAAAACCGGCAGCAATTCAAATAAAGAAAATATAAAAATGATCAAACTCATGATCAGCTTGATGGGAGTGATGACAGCGGTCTTTGAAAATATGGTATAGCTTGCCAACTGACCGAAGCCAGCAATATGGCTGAGAACCGCAGCACCGGCCAATGCGGATAACATGGCCGGAATGCCGAAGCGCCAGACCAGTCCATAGTCCGCATGGCGACCTACCAAGAACATTTTAAAAATATTGTTGGCGCCATGCACTACCGCCGTGGCAGCTACCGCCACCTCGATTGAAAAGAAAATCGCAAATACCGGCATCAGTACGGTTCCAAGCCCGAAGCCTGAAAACAGGGTCAGTCCAGAAACCAGAAAGGCTGTCGCACATATGACAACATAGCTCATTTCCCCTCAATAACCTCCTTGTACAATTCTATAATTTTATCTTTCATCATGTTAAGCAACAACCCGCCCTCTGGTGTGCTGCGGTAATACTTGCGTTGTTTATGATCCACCGTGCGCGCTTCACAGGTTAATAATCCGGCCTTTTCCATTTTGGCCAAAGTCGGGTAGAGCGTTCCCGGGCTGATCTTATAGCCGTGACGGGCCAATTCTTCCGTCAAACCGATGCCGAAAACGTCTTCCTTGGCCGCATGGTACAAGATGTGGATTTTAAGAAATGCCAGTTCAAGGTCGCGTATCACACTACCTCCTAATTAAATTATACGGGTGTTAATTTAATATCGACAAACGATATTGTAAAGTGATAATTAATTAATACATAATAATTATAATGCCTAATCTAAGTATTGACATGCCATATTACAATTATATTTCTTTATATTAAAATACTTATTGGTTTAGCTACGAGGCACCATTAATGGCGCGACAGCCTCCGGAGTGGAAGTCGTTTCAAAGCCATATTCAGCATCTTGCCCCGCTACCACTTTCTTCATCGGCGTCAGAGGAAACCATGACATTGAAAGAAAAAGCGTGGATCGTACTGTTCGTCGCCGCGATATCTCTTTCTGTTGCCGCCAGGCATTGGACTTATTTTCCCGGGGACGTTGCTTTGACCCGTTTCGTTCAATTCCTCACCCCCACATCTACTGTCTGGGCCGAGCAGTTCTCATCAACGGCCAAATCTCCGTGGAACCTGGTTTTGCTCGCCGTTACGATCGGCGTTTCCTGGAAGATCGCAGGATGGCGTTATGCCTTGCTCGCTCTCGTCAGTTTCAGTGGGATGTGGGTCCTCGGCAAATGGCTTGGTCCCGTGGTTGCTCGGCCTCGACCTTTATCCAGTCTGGTTCATGTGGCTGAGCAACTCTCCGGATCCTCCTTTCCTTCTGTTTTCGCTCTGACCTATGCATCAACCGTAGGTTTCCTGGCAGTTCTTCTATCCGTTAAGGCTTCTGGGACAGGGCGAATGATGGCAATTATCGTGTGCTGCGTCTTTCTGTTTGCGGGATGGGCGGCCCGCCTCGCCCTGGGGGCGCACTGGTCAAGCGATGTACTGTTATCGTACTTGATCGGATTCCTCTGGGCGGCACTTCTCTTACGTCTTGTTTGATGTTGATTGCGGTTTATTCATTGTAAATACGAACGAATTGATAAAAATGTGATCTGTTTGTGCCGGTATAAGACCGTCGTCTGGTGCCGATTAACTTTGATATCCACTGTGTGAAGCGCATCTTTAAAATTACCCTTACAGGATGAGGAGGGAACCATGAGCAATGCACGTCATTCGGGGTGTCCAATTGATCGTTTTACGAACCCCGGAACTTTTAAATGTGTTACTTTTTCAGTCTGCTGCTATTCCTTTGGTGTCTTTCTCCTGTGCGCAATACCGGCGTTCTTCCCCAGCCTTCAGTTCGATACGGCCTGGGCGCAATCGGGAACCGGCGCAATCATTCCTGCAAGCGGAAATGACGCCAGGCTTGACGAGTTGCTGCGCCGGATGGAGATTTTGGAAGCGAATCTTCGAGAGAGCGAAGCCAAAAGAATTGCGCTTATGAAGGAGATGCAGCGGCTCAAGGCGGATCTCGAAACTGCTCGATCGGGTGTGACGAATCAGATTTCGGCCTCTGATGAACGTAGAATTCAACCAGGCATGACTGAAAGAGATCCAGCCCTTTCCCAGGAACCGCTTTCCGCCAAGGATGCAAAAGCACCAGATTCTCCAGGCGGGCTGAACGCAGGTTGGGACAAGGGTTTTTATGTACGATCAGCGGATGAGAATTTCGAGTTTCGTCCGGTTGGAATCCTTCATGTGGACTTCCGGGGACACGAGGATGAACGTCAGATCAATACCAATGATACCCTGGCAAGCACCTTCGACATACGGCGGTTGCGGCTTGGCTTTGAAGGTTATCTTTCCAAGGATATCGGTTATAACTTCGAGATGAATATAGACGAAGATGAAACCGAGTTGATATTTGCCTACATGAATTTTGGCTACATTCCATGGGCGAACCTGCGGGCGGGTCAATTCAAGGAACCGTTCAGCTATGAGGTGCTTTATCCCGAGAAGTATCTTGATTTTGTTGAACGTGCAAACATTACGACCAGTGTTGCCCCTGCGGAGAGTATCGGCGTCATGGCCCACAACCTGGGCCGCCCCTACATGGATATTTTCGAGTACGGTCTTGGTGTATTCAACGGGGAAGGTACCCATTTAAACAATGCTCAAAACGATAGTTTTGAGGTTGCGGGGCGGTTTGCACTAACCCCGTTCGCGCATGGCTTGGAATGGCTGAAGAAACTGAAACTGGCAGCAAACGTAACCTATCTTGGTGATCAAAACAGGGATTTCGACTTCAGGCCCCGAACTTCCGAGCGGTTCGAGTTTTTCCCAAGGCTTCCAATGGATGGAGCGCGGCTGCGGTTTGGCGGGGATCTGCAATGGTATTATGGGCCTTATTCCCTCAAGGCTGAATACATCCGGGCGGAAGAAGGGAGAAGTGGCGGCGAACCTGATTTGATCACCGATGGCTGGCACGTTGATGCAACCTGGCTCGTCACCGGCGAAGAGAAGAAGATTGGGATGGAAAGCGGCTGGGAACTGGCTGCACGCTATGAAGAAATTCGAGTGGATGCCCAAAAGCCTTTTCAGCTCACCGGATTCATAGACATAAACGGCAATCCCGTAACGGTTGAAGACAATTTTGTGCGAACACTGACCCTGGGTGTAAACAAATACATCAACTACAATGTGAAGTTTCAGGTTAACTATGAGCATGACTGGTACGACAATTCCTTTCTGACACCCACAAGTCGCACAGGAGACAATTTGCTCGAATCCGGAGATGTTTCCGTTGATAAGGTGTTAATGAGAATGCAGTTGTTTTTCTAATCCAGCCAGGGACTGACGCTTGTTAGAAGAAATCAGTGCAACCTGTTAAGACACCGATTTGCTGACCGCATTCACCGAAATGTCAGGACGGGTGGAAAGCCCGGTTTCAAGAAACCCTAAATAACCGGACCTGATGCATCCATGCCAAATATTTGAGGTTCTTTCCGGGTACTGCAATTTTCTTTTAACCAGGTGGTAATCGTATGCATCATGCTGTCTTCCCAGACCCTTGCGCCTGTGGGACAGCTTTTGACACAAGCGCAGCAGCGAATACACAACTCGATTTTGGTTTCCACGCTCCCGTCGACTGAAATGGCAGCAGTTGGGCATACACTGGCACACGTGCCACAAAGCGTGCATGTGTCTTCTTTGGTCACTGGTGAAACAACCATGGACCGCGGTCCGCCTTCATAGGGAAATCTGCCGGGAATTTCCAGATCTATCCGGGCGTCCGGTGATTGTAAGGCCGCAATCTTCTCTTTTATTTTTGCGCCGAAAGCCTTTGCCTTCTGAACATCCAGGCTATCCGGGCGGCCATTGGCGATGGGGGCATCCTTTGTTGCAAAAGAGTGTTCCCCTATGAATGCTGCACCGGCAACTGGATGAAAGCCCAAATCAATTGCCAGATTCTTCAATTCCAGCAATGCATCTTCAAATTCCCGGTTCCCATATACAACAATGGGAATCGCCAAGGTCTTGCTTGCTTTTATCTGTTTGAAGCGATTGATGGCATCCACTGGCAGACGACCACCGTAAACAGGTGCCCCTATCAGTATGAGTTCATCTGAAAAAGGTGGAATAGGCTTTTGAGCATTATCAGGACGTGTGAGGTTGATGTGCTCGACAACCTCATCCGTGATACCTTGAGCTATACTTTCCAATACTTTCTGAGTGGTTCCGGTTGGTGAAAAATAGATGAGCTTTACCTGTTTAATGTTCATTGTGATGTCCTCTTTTCAACAAGTTATTCAACAGTTTCTGGATATCATTGTATCTTGAAAAACAATCGGATCTAAAGGCTGTCTGCTTCCCGGACACTGCACCGAACACAGAAAACCGATATCGGGTTGCCGCCGAATGTTCGGTTCAGATTCTTGAAAAAGACATCATGGGGAGGATGAGATGTCGGTATCCATAAGCGTCTCCGGATTCGGTCAATGGGGGGGTGACTTCAAAAAACAAAAAGAAGTTCGAACGTCTTTACAAATACCGAAAACCCGTCAAAGCAGTACTAAATCTCCTTTCACGATTCCTGTATCAAACACTGGTTCAGGGGAAACCCCGTCAAACAGTTTAAAAATATCTGCTACAGCTTAAATCGCTGTAAAGACGCTGTAAAAAATCGCTTTAAACAACAAAAGGTTTATCGTTATTAGCGATAAACCTTTGATTTTATTGGTGGGCCGTCCGCGAATCGAACGCGGAACCTACTGATTAAGAGTCAGGTGCTCTGCCTAATTGAGCTAACGGCCCATATTGATAACCAAAATTCGATCGACTGATTATCAACAATTCAAATGAATGTCAATTGATTATTAATTACTCACCTTTCGATCATTTTTTATTGATCTGATGATTCCCGAACAAAAGTTCGAAAAGAGATCGACAGGAAGGAGTTAGGAGCAGAATAGTGGTTTGATATAGCCGAGGCAATTCCCGGTTGTGTTAATACTGGATTCATGATCCGTTTGCCATGGGTGTAAATCAACCCTGTTGTATTGTAGATAAGTTGCGCAAAAAGATACAGTCATTCTGGCGAAAGCCGGATATGAAATGAAGCCTAAAGCTTTCACTCTTCGGGAGCCTGCCTGATTTGCTGGGCTCGTTCATTGAAACCTGCCTGCAAGATCATTGTCTATGACATACATACAGACTTCTTTTGCACCCCGCTGGGTGTACCGGAAATTATTGCACAGGTTGGTGATAAGAAAAGTCACATCGTTCATGATGCGCTTGTCATAGCTTTTGAAATTTTCCATACCATAATCCTTGATGGCCATACGGAAGTTTTTGTTGTCGACAAATGGATCCAGCGCCTTTTCTTTCAGGTTGTAAACATATCGCTCATGAAGTGAGTTGAAAATCTGGGTCTGGGTAATCGCCTTGCCTTCCACAAGAATTTCCACCGTCAGGGTTTTTGACGTGTATTCCTTTTGGGTATCCAGACGAAACTGCTGGCGTTTTTCCATATCGGTTTGCGAACCCAGCAGATGATTTTCAATGCTCTCCAGATAGTCTTCCGTGATTTCGATCCGCTCTCCGGTAAAATGGCTGGTTTCGGCTGTTCCAAGCTCAAAATTGATTGAAAAGAGATAATTCTGAATATCCCGGGAAATGGCCTCTTCATTGAAGTAATAAAGCGACTCCTTGACCTCCTGAAGAACCGTATAGTTATACATCAGCAGCAGCGAGTCCAAAAAACCCGAGGGAATGGACCGGGTCAGGTCTTTTCTGACCTGTGTAAAAAAATGAAACAGGGCATCCATATTGATGAGTCGGCCTTCCCGTGCTGCAGACGAATAAAATTCATTGAATATTTTCAAAGAATCCCGCCCGGAGAAGCCGCCGATACCCTCCAATTCGGACTCGGAAATAATTTTTCGCCTGCGTTTTGCCGTAAAGCGTTTTCTGTCTTCTTCGTTCAGCCATGCCGGAATATGCCCGGTATAGATTTCCATTTTCAGAAGCATCAGATTTTCATCGCAGTACATGTTGTATGTTGCCGGGTTGACAATCCACTCCAGAAGCGCATCGGATCGTGTTTTCAGCCGGGAGGAAATGATGACCCGCGCAAAATTGTGCAGAACCCGTGGCAGAAAATTCTGATCGATATGTTTGCCGAAAATATTGCGGTAGATATTGACCTCGGTTTGAAGATCCAGGACATAGGGGATGTTGACATATTCGATTCTGTCGGTAAAGGACTGAAAATCCTGGATGTTTTTTTTGTCTTCCGGATTCATCAACGCCATGAACATGGAATGGACATTTTCCTCGATATCCTCGACCTTGTGAACCTCTTCGCTGATGATGTTGTGCAGTTCGATGAGTCGCTCGATATTGTGGCTTTTGATATCCATCAGCGCATAGATACCGTTGTTGGTTCGGGCATACTGGGAATAGAGATATTTCACCTGATTGCTGTCCCGAAGCAGGGTATTGATGCGGTTCTGAAGAATGGGGTTGGTCAGAATGTTCTGGCGCATGGGTTTGTCGCCGGGGTTGAACACGGAAATTCCCTCACCCATTCTGCGGTTGAACCGGTACGGCCTGGCATAAATCATGGAAAAAACCGCACGCGGACTTTTCAGTTTATTCAACAAAGCCTCATAAAGTGACATGCAAATGGTGCAGGGCTCTTCCCGGAATACCCAGTCATATTCTTTTTCGGTAAAAAGACGATATTTCCATTTATCATTTTCAAACAGTTCATCACAGAAAGACCGACGAAAGTCTTTTGGAATCATCAACAAGGGATGGTCATGGCTGGGACAGGGAACTTCCACCAGTTCATCGGTGATTACATATGCCTCACCATCATGGTGGAGGTCGCGAATATCAGAATCACATGGATTGTCCGGGTCATGATCATCGCGCAAGGATAATACGGGTATTTCCGGAACGGCTGAAATCAGATGGAGAATCCGGTCCACCAGGGGGCGCGCTTCAGATTGAATGCCGCCGCCAAGCAGGTTTCGATTCAGTTTCCAGACGGTTTCATATCGCATGCCGTCTTCGGTATTGGTGTATTCTTCAAATTTCATTAGAAGATTGTTTAAAAACGTGCTTTTTCCGCAACCCGGCGGCCCATCAAAGATATATATTTTATTCTGTTGTGCACCTCTTCGAAGTGCCTCGACATGACTGATCAACCGGTTTGCAAACAACCGGTCGGCAAAAAACGGATGATCCACGCCATCCACAAACAATGCCGAACAGTCATAATGAATAAAATTGATGGATTCCGGATCATCGGGATATTCATCAACCCCTTCTCCCACGTATTTGTGCATCATATCGTAAAACACCTGAAACACATTGCGGATCATGCGAACCGGATTTTCGACCAGCAGTTTGGTGAATTCTTCAAAGGTAATGACGGTTCGTTTGTCTTTTTGAGCCAGATTCTCTTCGAGATGCTGGAAGGCGATGCGGATATTTTCCATTTTCGGCCTTATTTTTTCAATTTTACAGCGTTTTTTTGCTGATTTTCCGGTTCTCCATCGTATAGACTACCCGTTGCCACTGAATATCGGGTTTTCCTGTTTCCGTGGTTGAATCGGCAGGTAAACCCGCTTGCTGAATGCTGACCACTTCACTGGTTTCCAGTTGAACCGGCCCCCCCCACAGATATTCAATCCCAATCAGGGTGTTGGGGATGAATTCGGCTACGAGCGGTTTACCCTCAAACCGGTGATTCAGAACCAACATATTTCGAACCTGTTTTTCGGATTGTATTTCGATACAGGGCGGGTGATACAAGGCATCGATCAGCATGTTCCGGTAATCTTCCGCATTTTTACTTTTAATATAGTACTCCCATACCATTCGCTGCTCATCCAGCCGTTTTCCCGCCACGAACAGATTGTTGCGGCTGACAAAATCCTGATCGACAAATGTATTGATGAAGCTGAAGTCATTCAGGGTTGTTCGAACCTGAAAAATGGTTTTAAGTCCTTTTCCGGTTTTTGCATCATAGACATCCCGCTGGTCTGCATTCAAAAGCCGTCGATAGTCATCTGAAAAACGTCCTTTATCGGCCATTTCTTCAATATGGGCAAACAGCCGCATCCCCAGCGCATACGGATTTAAACCAACCCGTGGCAAAGAGGTAACCTTTGAATTGACGATTGCAAAATCCACCTCATGACTATTGATGCGGTCATCCTGCAGAAACAGTTTTTCATGCCAGTAACTGGCCCATCCCTCGTTCATGATCTTTGTGCGAATCTGGGGCTGAAAAAAGAGAGATGTATTTCGAACGATTTGAACAATGAGCTTCATCCATCGGTTTTCATCCCGGTTCAGAAATGTCGAATGCTCCATGACATACTGAATGACATCCAGACGGCTGCTGGACGAGGCCTGAAGACTTTTGTTATAAAATGCCTCGAATTCCGGATAGCGTTTGTTGACATCAGAAAAAAAAATCTGATCCCCGGACGTGCCATATGTTCGACAGGCGGTGTTGTATATTTCGATTTCACGAATGTATTCACTTATTTTTATGCTTTTGACAGACTGAAGAAACACATCGAAATAATAATCCAGTTTGCGGGTGTGCAGGGTGTCCGGACTGCGGTCTGCCCGGGTCAGTGTGCTGTAATATCCGACCAGATTGTCTATCCCCCTAGCAAATTCAATCACATAATCGGCCCATCTGCCGTTTTCATTCCGCAACAGGGCTATGGTGCGTTTATCCGAAAGCGCCTGACCCGTAAAATCATCATCCCATGTATGCCGGAAAAACAAATTGTTTTGAAAAAAATCGATATGGGCCAGAACATGATAAAAAATCATGACATTCAGCCAGTCCGGATTGTTGTCGTTATAAAATGAAATGGCGGGCCGCGTGTTAATCACGGTTTCATAGGGATTGGTGGGATAGAGTTCGTATTTCCCTTTTTCCTTAAGGACTTCCACATCGTGAACCCAGTAATCATAAAGCGTGGGAATCATGTTTTTGGGAGACAACTCCATCAAATCCCGATTGGTGACCATGTATTCCAGGGATTCGCTCTGGAAAGAAAGGCCGACTGACTGAGCCCGCTCCTTGCACCCTTCCATGATTTTTTTACTGCGCTGGTCAATCAGTTCCATGGCCCTTCTCCCCTCAAAGCTATAGACTTTCAGTCTTCAGCCTAATTACCCAATCAGCTTTTTAATCCCATCGATCAGCCTCTGTTCATCGGCGTCCTGGGGCATGACATCCAGACGGATGAGATTGGAATGTTTGGTCAGAAAGGCCGATGCCTTGATATATCTTTCTACTTCGGTTCCGCCGACGGTTGTTGCTTGCTCCGCAACCGTGATCCCGATTCTGGCGGCATATGAAAGCATTTTTTGAAGCGCCGGAACCGCTTCCTTTCCACCCGAATCCCAGTCATCCCCATCTGTACCATGAAAGACATAAATGTTATAATCCTTAGCCAGGCTTTCTTTCTCTACAATCTCATTGACCAAACGATAGGCAGACGCAACCATGGTTCCGCCGGCGACACGGGAATTGTAATAGGTATAGAAATCCTTGACTTCTTTTGCTGCGGTGTCATGCAGAATGAATCGGCTCTCGACCTGTTTTTCATATTGATACAATAGCCAGGAATAAATCAGCACGTGTTGGGAAACGACCAGCTCAGTCGGCTTGCCGGTCATGGATCCAGAGTAATCCCGCAGAAAAAAGACCATGGCCTGGGATTCATAATCTTTTTCTCGCGACAGGATTCGATAGATTTTGTCTCCGGGTGATATCAGAAATCGGGAAGGATCCAGATACCCGGGATCATCGGCATTACCCAATATGATATTGGTCTCCAGAATTTTTTTCAGTGTCTCCTTTTTATCCAGAAACTGACCAAATCCCTGGTGTTTGTCGGTCAGATCATAGGTGTAACGGGTAAACGCGCGCTTTTTGCCTTTATCCTTCAGATTGGGCAGCTCGAATTTTTCCGTCAGAATTTTTCCCAGGTCGTAAGCACTGGATTCCATTTCATGGGGCGTACCTTCCCCCTGGCCCGGTCCGGCTCCCGCACCTTCCTGTGGCCTTATGGGCTGTTCACCGATGACATCGCCTTCCTCACCTTCTCCGGAGCCACCGGAAGACTCTTCTTCGGATTCCTGAAACTGGGTGTCATGGATCAATTTTTCTTCGACCGTGGTGGGAACGACTACAATTTTGTCTTTTCCACCTTTCCCGGGTTTGATCAGTCTGCCGACCCTGATTTTTTTGGGAAACCCGTCTTTTTCCCGCTGACGGTCCCGTTCCAGCAGCTCGTCTAATGAACTCAGGCAGGTTGTATAGGGGAAAGCCGGTCCCGGCATTTTTGGCAGAATGCCCGGATCCATATAATCATACAATCCCGGATTATCCGAGGCTGAATCTCTCCCGGACCCTGTTTCATCGACGGAATCCGGAAACGTTCCATGTGTTCGGGCATCAGTAAGTTCTATCCGGATTTTCCGTTCCTGCTCATTGGTTAATCCATCCGCTTTCAGCCGCAGATAGAGGTATTCCAGTTCCGATTCCATGGCCCTGCTCCCTTATTTTTCATCTTCCTGGGTGCAGAAATATTCGATGGTCTTCTGACCGCAGGTTTTACAATATCCCAATTTTTTAAGCATGGTGTCGACCATCCGGTCGTAGAGCTTTTGATTTTCCTCGTTGGTCCGGTTTGCCAGCGCACCAATCAGGCTACCAGCACCGGCAATATCGGATTTCAGGCGGACATCGGTGATGGCTTTCACCAGCTCCAGGTTGTCCATGAAGTCATAGTTGGGATCGACCGATATTTTCTGTCCGTAAATTTTTCGAACCGAGGTTCGAAAGGTTTCCCGCTGTTCCCTGGTTTTCAGCCCCAGACGTTCCTCCACACTGTTGATATACCGTTCATCGATTTTCAATGCCCGCAGCTCACCGGTCTGGGGATCCTTGTATTTCCACATCCGGTCCGGCCCCAAATTTTCCGCATCGATGCCGATGATCATGTTGACATAATTCAGGACATCCTTTCGAATGGCCAGGGGTTCATCCATATAGGCATTGAACATTTCGGTCATGATCCGTTCCCGGTAAAGACTCTTGGCGGTTTTCAGATCTTCCAGGTATTTGATTCGGTCATTGGCATCATTGACATAATCCAGAATGATCCGGTCAATGGCTTTGTACACATCGTAGGCAAACATGCATTGGCCTTCATTGGTTTCCGAACTTTCCACCAACAGTTGGATGGCTCGGCCCAGGTTGCGCTGTCCCAGACCCTTCTGACCGAACCGGTGGGTGATGTCGGGATCCTGAGCCAGGCTGTCAATGACTTCGGCAAGGGTTTTGATGCTTTTTTCACCGGCAATTTCGCCAGCGGCCAGTTTCATGGTTTCCACAGGCGTCAACTTTTCGGAACGGGGCAGCCGGCTGAGTACCACTGCAACCGATGCCGCATAATTCAGATTGGGGTCCTGATGCAGAAATTCCCGCATCAGGGTGGTTCGGGCGTCGCTGCCAATGGCATATGCGGTCAGATCTTTCTGAAGCCGGTAATTGGTGTTGTGGGAGACATAGCAGATCCGGCATCGGTCAACGATGGGCGCTTCTTCTTTTTCACTTAAAAATTTATTGAATTCCGAATTGTTGCTGGTCGCCAGAATCAGGGTATCAATCGGCCATTTGTAGCCATCTATTTCAATGTTCCGGTTTTGAATAACACCGAGATAAACCTGAACCAGATCTTTTTTGTTTTTGAAGATTTCATCACTGAAATGAATGCCGCCCCCGGCGACCCGGGCCAGTGCGCCCCGTCTGAGATCAAACCGGTAGGGATTGTTGGTGTCGGTAATGTGTAGCAATCTCTGAATGGATTCTTCTCCCAGCAGATCAACGGCTGAGGAGGTGATTTTGTCCTTGGCCGGATATTTCCCCGTGACCGTCCCCAGGCTTTCAGTTAATGGCACGGGTACAATTTCAATGTATTCCAGCATGTCATCCATGTTGCCGTCGGTCCGCTGACGAATATCGTTCCATATGTATTCACTGCATGCGCCCAGCGGGCGATAATCCTCATGGAGTTGTTCGATTTCCCGTTCGGAAAACCCCATGACACTGGCCAAAAACGCCTGATTTTCCGGTCTGGTTTCAAACAGGTTCATGGCCAGAATCACCGGGTCCTCATAGGTCTGGGATTCGATGGACACGATTCGTCCATAGGTTCCCAACCGGTCGATATGGTTGAACCGGAAGGTATATTTCCGGTTTTCCGGTTTCATCAGAAAATCCCGGTATCTGGAACAGAGAAACTCGACAAAAAAGGTTTTACCGTTTCCCGGTTCCCCCACCAGAACATAGGCCATTTCCTTGGATGATCCGCCTTCCGCTGCATCTTTCACATAGGATACAAAGCTGTTGACCTCATCGTACATGCCGATGATATGTTTCTTCCCCTTGTGAAAAATGCCAAAGTCATAGGTTGTTTTTCCATTCACGACCACTTTGCTGATCTCGCTGTCCAGAATCATTCGGGCAACACCTTGAAACGCATTTTCAAAACACCGTCTGCCGGATTTGAGTTCCTGAAGATGATGGTAAAGGGATTTCGGCTGATCATTCATGAGTGAACCTCCCATAGACTGGTAAGATTACCTGTTTGAATCGGGGCTGGAGATATCCGTGTATTCCTGTATCGAAGATAAGATAAGATAAGAATGAATTCAGACGCTAAAAAAAGATTCCTGGAAAGTCAAGATATACCTTTACAAATTTCATCCCATTTGGCTTGAGAAGCAGCCAGGACCATTTACAAATACGTTTTTCTGAGGTTGTATCATTCCGTTCAGACCGGCTTTCTGAATTGACAAAAGTTATTCGTATGGTTAAATTATTCTTGAAAGTTATTGAAACCCGGGTCAGTTTTATACAAATGACCCCTTTTTTCATTATAAGGAGGATATCATGTTGGAAGTAACGCCTTCAGCTACCGAGGCGATAGCTGAATATTTTAAAGGAAAGACCGTTGCGCCCATTCGGATTTTTTTAAATGAAGGTGGCTGAGGGGGACCCAGCTTGGCTATGGCTCTGGATGAGCCTAGAACAAATGATACAACCTATGACATTGACGGATTTAAATATCTGATTGATAAAGATTTTATGGTCAAGGCCCAGCCGATCAAGGTGGATTTTCTGGTCAATGGGTTTAAGCTGGACTGTGGAATCGATTTCGGCGCGTCCTGCTCCAGTTGCGGAACGACCGGAAGCTGCTGTTCCGACAAATAGATCATTCCGTCTTCCTGTTCCCGTGAACGCTGGCGGGAACGGGAAGACGCCATCCATCCCAATCATCGATTCATTCACATCATTCAGACAGTCCTCAATTTCAATTGCCAGATCCCAAGCACACAATATAGACTTTCAGAAAAATAATTTCACTTCGTTATCGGTCGGGGATGGCCGCAAAAAAAGGCCTATCCTCTCCCTGCTGCCTTGTGAAATGAATTTTCTGAAAGTCTATAATTTTCTGAAAAAAGTCCTTTTGATATCGAACACCATATGTCATAATTTGATAGCTAATAAATCCGGAACGGGGTGGTTTCATGACCATCCCGTTTTGATATTCGGAGAATGATGAATGGCGGAAATCATATTGGTTTTGGGACTTCTGGCCGGAATCTATATGGCCTGGAATATTGGTGCAAACGACATTGCCAATGGTATGGCGTCTCCGGTTGCAGCCAAGGCCATTACACTGCGGCAGGCGGTAATCATTGGCGGTGTTCTGGATTTTGTCGGTGCGACATTCATCGGGTCCCACGTCACATCAACGATCAGTAAAGATATTATTCAAGCCGATTTGATAACCGATCCAAACGTCATGATGATCGGGCTTCTTTCAACGCTTCTGGCAGCGGCATTCTGGGTTTTCATGGCTACCTGGCGCCAGCTTCCGGTCTCGACCACCCATGCAATTGTCGGTGCTATGGTTGGATTTGGCATTGCTGCAGGTGGCATGAATGCCGTAAAATGGTCAAAGATCATTCCCATTATCGCCAGTTGGATCATATCCCCAATCTTTGCAGGGGTTTTGACCTATCTCATATTTATCACCATTAAAAGCCGAATCCTTAGTAGCCGGGAGAATTTCATTTCCGCGCTCAGATGGACGCCTGTTTTTTCAGGCGCGACATTTTTCATAGTTATTGTGTCTCTTCTGACAAAAACCCCGCTGGGAGACCGGCTGGGAATTGATATGCAGGTGGGTATGACAGGGTCTATGATTCTGGCTGTCGTTTTGGGTTTTGTGACCAAATTCGTCATGAAAAAAACGATCAAAAAGGTTGAAGAAGAGGGTGTTGAAGAAATATTTAGAAGACTGCAAATATTTACAGCTTGTTATGTTTCGCTGGCGCATGGCGCAAACGACGTGGCCAATGCGATTGGTCCAGTGGCCGGTATTTATTTTATTTATCATAACAAGACCCTGATCCAAACTGCGGAAGTTCCCATTTTCCTGCTTGCCGGCGGCGGGCTGTTCATTGCCATCGGCGTGTTTACCTGGGGATATCGGGTCATCGAAACGGTGGGTAATAAAATAACGGTTCTAAACAATTCACGCGGGTTTGCGGTTGATTTTGGAACGGCGACGTCGGTGCTGCTGGCATCCAAAATGGGCCTTCCGGTCTCGACCACCCATGCGGCAGTCGGGTCTGTCATTGGTGTCGGACTTTGCGGCGGTGTTGGCGCTGTCGATTTCAAAGTGGTCTGGAACATCATGCTCTACTGGGTGATCACCCTGCCGTTGTCGGCCATTCCCACAATTATTATTTATCTGATACTTAAATGGATATTTCTGTAATATTTTCTTTCAGAAAATCCATTTCACAAGGCAACAGGGAGGGGATAGGCCTTATGCGCCTGTCACCTTGAAAAACTGTCGGCCATCCCTGACCGATAACGCAAAAAAAAATATTTTTCGGAAAGTCTATATCAAGGAGGCGTCATGCGCACCGCTCTATTGTCTCTGTTCCGCAAATCTCCCTTTGAGAACCTGATCAAACATGCCGAAGCGGTTCGGGACAGCGGCCCGGTTTTTCAGCAGGCGGTACTGGCCTATCTGGATGATGCAATGGATGATTTTGAGACATTTCACAATCAGATAACCCGGATTGAACACCTTGGAGATGAAATCAAGCGCAACATACGGGGGCATCTGCCACGCAGCATTCTGATGCCGGTGGATAAATTTCAACTGCTGTGGTATCTCCGTGAACAGGATAAAATGCTGGATGGGATTCAGAATGCGCTTCACTGGCTTTCTTACCGAAAAACCAATGTTCCGGATGAATTTGTGGATGATCTGCTATTTATGGTGGAGAAAGTGGTGGATGTGGTCAGTTCGATGTTTCCCCTGGTCACGGAAGCGGACCGATATTTTCAGAGTTACTCGGAAAAACACCGCGAGCAGGTGAAAGATGCGATTCATGAAATTCGGAATTTCGAGTCTCAGTCAGATATTGTTGAAAGAAAACTGAAAAGCGATTTTCTTTCCTATGATTTTGAAAACCCGACATCCGCATTCCATCTGACCAAGCTGGTTCAGTATATGGGCAGCATATCGGACCATGCCGAAAATGCTGCGGATATGATGCGGGCCATGATCGCGCGATGAGTGATCCGGCAGGGCCGATTTGATTACCCTGCCAGGAACACCGTGCTATTTTGCTGATTTGGTTTCCGGATTCAAGGCCTGACGTTTTTGAAAAAATGCCATCATGCCTTTGGTGATGATGTAAAACAGAATCAACACCAGAAAAACCCCTCCCATTCCATACATCGATGCCTGTAAACCAAGTGATATCAAATGATTATCCATATCAAACTCCTTTCTGGCCCTCTTCTTATTGCAGCAACAGCGCCGGAACCAGCGCCAGCAGCAGACCGCCTGCAACAATTGAACCCAGTTGGCCGGCGACATTGGCGCTGACCGACTGCATCAGAATAAAATTGGTCGGATCTTCCTGGAGCGCCATTTTGTGAATAACCCGTGCTGACATGGGAAATGCCGATATTCCGGCAGCACCCACCATGGGATTGATTTTATGTTTTAAAAACAGATTGATGAATTTGGCAAACAGAACCCCGCCCGCTGTATCAAAAATGAATGCTACCAGGCCCATACTCATGATCATCAGCGTGTCGATCTGAATAAATCGCTCCGCTGACATGGTCGAGCCAATGGTGATGCCGAGAAGAAGGGTCACCAGGTTGGCCAGTTCATTCTGGGCGGATAATGAGAGACGATCCAGAACGCCGCATTCCCGAACCAGATTGCCAAACATCAATGCGCCGACCAGGGCCACCCCGATGGGTGCGATGATGCCGGCGGTAATGGTAATGACAATGGGAAACAGGATTTTGACCGGTTTGGGGACTTTGACATCATGGTGCTGCATTCGGATCAGTCGCTCGTCTCGGGAGGTGAGCAGGCGGATGACCGGAGGCTGAATGATGGGAACCAGCGACATATACGAATATGCCGCAACCGAAATGGGCGCCAGAAGGTTTTCTGCAAACTTGGACGCCACATAAATGGATGTCGGACCATCCGCAGCCCCGATGATTCCGATGGATGCGGCTTCTTTCAGATCAAAACCCAACATCAGAGCCACCATCATCGTGGCAAAGATGCCAACCTGGGCGGCCGCTCCAAAAAAAAGCATGAAGGGGTTCTGAAAAAGCGGTGAAAAATCAATCATTGCACCGACAGCAATAAAGATCAAAATCGGAAACAGCTCGGTTTTGATACCAAAATCGTACAATACGGTCAGAAATCCATCATGCCCGATGGCAGACGAAAACGGAATGTTGGCCATGATGGCGCCAAATCCGATGGGCAGCAGCAGCATGGGCTCGTATTCCTTGACAATTGCAAGATAAATCAGAATGAATGCCACAATGAACATGATGGCATTATTCAACTGAAAGCCGATTACGCCTTTAAACAACTCCTCCATGAATTCTATCCTCCATATGTAAAAATATCATGTCGCTCTTTAACACTCAAAAACGACCATACTCCGTTTGGCATCAAAATTTGGAAGACTATATAATATAATTCTATAATGCAAAGATTTTTGTATGGAAACGTTATTTTTATATGATTTCTGAATTTCCAAGATCGCCTGATCACATTCATCGGCACTGATATGGCCTTTCATGGCAAGAATTTTACCCTGATTTTTTACAAATGGCAGTGCGATTTTCAGAAATTGCGGTAATGATGAGAATGCACGGGAAATAATTACATCGAATTGACCACAGAAATCCGCATGGCGGTGGAGCGCTTCTGCTCTGGCCTCATGAGCGGAAATGTTTGCAAGATTCAGCAGACGGATGATCTGGCGTTGAAAATTCACCCGTTTTCGGCTGGAATCCAAAAGGGTCATTTGAATGGATGGAAGCAGAATCTTGATGGGAATACCGGGAAAACCGCCACCGGAACCGATATCCAGCACGGAATCGTTGGCAGAAATCAATTGGCCGGGAATTATGGAATCAACAAAATGCTTGATCGCAATCTCAACCGGATCTGTGATGGTGGTGATGTTGATTTTGCGGTTCCATGTCAGCAGCTCTTCGGCATAAACGGCAAACTGATCTGCCTGATGAGGGGTGACCTGAATTCCAAATGTCTGAGCGTGATCCATGATCCGCTCTTTCCACGCCAACGATCCAACACTGTTTGACAAAATTTGATTTCCTTCTCCACCTTCGTCCTCAATCTTCAGCCTATTTCTAACGGTATGTTCTGTAGTCAATGTCATACTGCTTTGCTTTGTAAGTAAATTTCCGAACGGTTGTTTTGACCAGTTGGGCTGCCAGGGAAATGTTTCCCCGGGTGTTTTTGAGCGCATCGATCAGAATTTCACGTTCCAGATTGGCAACCGCTTCCTCCATGGAATAATCCGGCAGGGTTCCGGATTCGACGCCGGTCTGGAGCGTCGGCGGCAGGTGATAGCTGTGAATCACGCCTTCTTCACAAAGCAGGACCGCCCGTTCCATACAGTTTTCCAGCTCTCTGACATTTCCAGGCCAGTGATAATTCATCAGCATATCAATGGCAGGTGTTGAAAACCGTTTGATATCCTTGTGGTTTTCTTTTGAGTATTTTTCCAGAAAATAGTCTGCCAACAGCAGCACATCGGTTTTTCGTTCCCGAAGCGGCGGCATATAGATCGGAAACACGTTCAACCGGTAATATAAATCACCCCGAAAGGTTTCCTCATCCACCGCCAGCTCCAGATTTTTATTGGTGGCCGCAATCACGCGGACATCAACCTTGATGGTTTTCTGGCCGCCTACGCGTTCCAGTTCGCGTTCCTGAAGAATTCGAAGCAGGCGGGACTGAACATCGAGTCCGATCGAGCCGATTTCATCAAGGAAAATGGTTCCCTTGTGGGCGAGCTCGAATTTTCCCAGTTTCTGCTTGATAGCGCCGGTGAACGCGCCTTTTTCATGGCCAAACAGTTCGCTTTCAATCAGATTGGCGGGCAAAGCCGCGCAATTAACCTTGATGAATGGTCCTTTGGCGCGATACGAATTATAATGAACCGAGTTGGCCACCAGTTCTTTGCCGGTTCCACTTTCACCCCGAATCAGAACCGTAGCGTTGCTTTTGGAAACATGGGAGATCATCTGAAAAACCTCCCGCATGCGGCCACTGCTGCCAATAATATTGCTGAAACTGTATTTTTTTTCCAGTTGATTGCGTAATCGCTGATTCTCTTCCTTCAGTTGATCTTTTTCAATACGAATGGTTTCGATATTGATGACATGTCGGGCGATCATGGTCGCGATGACGGACAGAAGTTTCTCACCCTCTTTCAGCGGATAAACTGGATCGTAATACCGATCGACACTCAGTGCGCCAATCACCTGGCTGCCTTTCTTGATTGGAACGATAATGAAGGATATTTCCTGGTCGGATTTATTTTTTCGGGTCTGCGTACGGTCCAGAAACAGCGGCTCCTTGCTGATCTGAGGGATGGTTACGGCCTTTCCGGATTCAATGACCCGACCGGTGATTCCTTCGCCCAGTTTGTATTTTACCCGTTCCATGGTGGATCGGGAAAGGCCATGTGCCACCTCGATATTAATTTCACCTGTTAGTGGATTCAGAATGGTTACGGTTCCGCGAATCATGCTCATGGATGTGGAAAGAATATCCAGAACATTATATAGTGATTTGCGCAGATCCAGATATTCATTCAATGCGTTGCTGATTTCATACAACAGAGTGACGTCTTCGATTCGCTTCATGGCTGATTCGTGCTTTCAAATGTAATGGCATTGATTTTACGTGTGTGACAGTTGCCGGAACGAAGAAATGAAAAAATTACAATTTTGTAAAGGATAGCAAACTGGCGGATGGAATCAACCCTTTTTTTGGCGCAATCCCGAACGATGTTATTTATCAGGACGTTTTTTTATTCTGTCTTGAATCGTAAACCTGTTGAAAAAAATTTCATGATGATTCATAAATAAAAAATTTGCATTAATTCAATTCCTGATGTTCAAATCAGACTCTGGATAACAATGCAGCTATATTGTAAATACGGCGTGTGAACATCATCAAAGGAGAGCCAATGGAATCATTTGAATCACTTGAAAAGCTCCAGAAAAAAAAGTCTCAGGCCCTGGAAGGTGGGGGAGAAGATAAAATTCAAAAACAGCATGAATCCGGAAAACTGACCGCGCGGGAACGCATCAATCATCTTCTGGATGCCAATACTTTTGTGGAAATGGACCGGTTTAAAGCCCATCGCTGCACCGATTTTGACATGGCTGACCAGAAAATACCCGGAGATGGTGTCGTAACCGGCTATGGACAGATTGGGGGCAGGCAGGTTTTTGTATTTGCGCAGGATTTTACGGTTTTTGGCGGATCGCTTTCCCTGGCCCATGCCGAAAAAATATGCAAGGTCATGAAAACCGCCATGAAGACCGGCGCACCGGTTATCGGTCTTAACGATTCTGGTGGCGCCCGGATTCAGGAAGGGGTCATGAGTCTGGCCGGATATGGCGATATTTTTTTGTTGAATGTCATGGCGTCCGGTGTGGTGCCACAGATCACGGCAATCATGGGTCCGTCAGCCGGTGGCGCGGTGTATAGCCCGGCTTTAACAGACTGGATTTTTATGGTGGAAAAAACCAGTCATATGTTTATCACCGGCCCGGAGGTGATCAAGGCGGTGACCCGTGAAGTGGTTGACAAGGAAGACCTTGGCGGATCCATGGCCCATAATTCCAAAAGCGGTGTCGCCCATTTTTCAACACCCAACGATGCCGCCTGTTTGGACATGATTCGCGAACTCATGGGGTTTTTGCCCCAGAACAACATGGAAGATCCACCCCGTTCAACCACATCGGATGACCCCAACCGGCGGGATGAATCCCTTCGGAACGCAGTTCCACCCGATCCCAACAAACCCTATGACATTCGGCAGATTGTCCGATCCAACATGGACGATCAGTACTTTTTTGAGGTACATCAGCACTGGGCCAAAAATATTGTGATCGGCTTTGGCAGGCTGGATGGCATGC
>Ga0351857_1042_pt1 | contig 27121 bp, 22 predicted proteins | sample BONcelHFGM3001D9_FD_206801 | JGI IMG/M metagenome (GOLD analysis project Ga0351857, IMG submission 206801) | Enriched cells from coal bed in the Powder River Basin, Montana, United States - BONCAT cells FGM rep2 HSBNCT.FGM.300.1.D9 ... | reverse complement strand
CGAGATCATACTCTCCAAGCGGGATATTGAGCCATTCGGAGAAGGCTCCAAGAATTGCGACAACCAGTGTGGAGGAACTCCCAAGCCCCGAACCCGGAGGTGCATCCACATAGGTGGAAAGTTCGAACGACAATGGTTTTTGTGTATAATCCCTGACAATCCGGTTGTAGATTCCTTTAATCAGGTCGAGACGGCCATCAATTGGCAGGTGATCGGTTGCATCAAACTCCATAATCTCCTGTCTATCCAACGCATTGAGAATAATTCTACCGTCGTTCCGAGGTCGGATGGTCGCCATCGCATACATGCTGATAGTGGCATTCAGGATCGCCCCACCGTAAAGATCGGAAAAGGGTGCTACATCGGTCCCGCCCCCTGCGAGTCCCAGGCGAAGGGGGGCTTTACTACGGATTATTCTGTGGTTGGTCATTGGAGAAAGGATTTTGGGGTCATGGGGTCATTGAGTCATGGGGTCATGGGGTCATGATTGTTGTTTTTCTTATTTCTTATTTCATATTCTCAATTTCATTGTATAACGTCTCTATTGCCTCTGTCATTTTCTTCCAGCTGTATTTTTCTTTTTCAATCGCTACTTCGGCAGAGAACTCCTGCTCTTTATTCTCTTTGCAGTATTTATAGATAGCATCTGCAATAAGCTGAGGATCTGTATCTACAACGTATCCGGTTTTTCCATCAGGGACAAATTCTGCCAACCCGCCTACATTCGTGATGATCATTGGCTTATTGAAATGGAATGCAATTTGGGTCACGCCACTTTGGGTAGCGCTTTTATAGGGTTGTATGACCAGGTCTGAGGCACAAAAGTAATTCCGCACGTTTGAGTCAGGAATAAAATCATTGCTCATGATTACCAGGTCATCCAACTGATTTTCTTCGATTATTTTCAAGTAGGGTGCTGAATCACAGTAGAATTCTCCGGCAACCAACAGCTTTAGTTTTAATTCCCTTATCCTGGGATCGGGAAGCGCTCTGAGCAATAGATCAAGCCCTTTGTAGTCGCGGATGAATCCGAAGAAGAGTGCATAGTTCCAATCCGGATCCAGATCCAATCTGCGCTTTGCCTCTGCTTTTGCAATGATATCCCCAAAATGGTCGTACAGCGGATGGGGCGAAAAAAGTTTCGGCTTATGCTGATCAAACTGCTCCAATTCCTTCAATACCGATCGCGACATAGCAATAAACCCATCTACCGCACCAACAAAGTAAGAGGCGAGTAGTGAGTCGCCGGGTCTTTTCTCATGAGGAATGATGTTATCAATGATGCTGATAATTCGTGTATGCCCGTTTTTCCTGATAATCCGGCAAATTGTTCCCAGGCAGGGAGCCATGAATGGCATCCAGAACTTCACAATAACCAGATCGGGCCTCAACTTCCGGATCTCATTCCCAATCCGGATCCAATTTAGCGGGTTAATCGAGTTTATTCGGGTGCGAATTGAAAGATTCTCAGGGGCAGGCTCATCGGTATATTGAGACTTCCCCGGGAACAGAATTGACGGATATTGAAGTGAGAACGAGTAGATGATTACCTCTGCTCCCTGTTTCTGGTATTCGGAGGCAAGGCGTTCATTATATGCAGCAAGCCCTCCGCGGAGAGGATGTGCGGAACCGAGGATTACAATTTTCATTCTTCCTGGTTTTTCCTCAATCGAGGTTCTTTTTTGTCTCGATCAGATAGGCATTTCTGTCGTGAGCACTTCGGGAGATAAGTTCTCCCAGGAAGCCAGCCACAAAAAGTTGTGTACCAAGGATCATGGCAAGCATGCCGAAATAAAACAGAGGTCTTTCAGTCATTTTGTAGCCTTCGAAAAAGATTCTTTCATAGGCCAGAAATCCGGCTATACCAAATCCGGCCATAAACAGCAGAGTGCCCCACAACCCGAAAAAGTGCATGGGGCGTTTCCCGAACCGGGAAGTAAAGGTGATGGAAAGCAGGTCGAGGTACCCTTTGAGAAAGCGGTCGGGGCCATATTTTGTTTTCCCGTATTTGCGTTTCTGATGTCGCACCACCTTCTCCCCAATCTTTGTGAAACCAGCCCACTTTGCGATCACAGGAATGTACCTGTGCATCTCGCCAAACACCTCGATGCTTTTGACCACATCACTTCGGTATGCTTTCAGTCCACAGTTGAAATCGTGCAGTTTAATCCGGGACATCCTCCGTGTAGTCCAGTTAAAGAAACGGGTTGGAACTGTTTTAGATATGGGGTCATGCCTCTTCTTTTTCCATCCCGAAACCAGGTCGTACCCATCTTCAATAATCAACCTCCTAAGTTCCGGAATCTCATCCGGACTGTCCTGCAGGTCGGCATCCATGGTGATGACAACCTCCCCCTGGCATACAGCAAAACCACAATTCAGTGCGGCAGCCTTGCCATAATTCCGGCGAAATTTAATTCCTTTCAGGGATGGATTGCTCTCCGCCAACCTGGAAATTATCATCCACGAATCATCCCGGCTCCCATCGTCAATATAAATCAATTCATAGCTCAATGCATGCTCTTTCATCACACGATCTATCCAGGCTGAAAGTTCGGGGATAGATTCGGCTTCATTCAGCAATGGGACAACAATGGATAATTGCATCAGATACAGATAAATTGAAGGTTAAACAAACGATTTATCCTCCTTTTTAAGAAAGATAGAAGTAATCAATGAGATTACCGATCCAATAATTAACTGAGAAATAAAACCCATGACAACCATCCAGGTCGGAGACATAAAGAACGCTGTCATCTGCATTGCCTCATCAATCTGCTCTTCGCTCAGCTCCGGGCTTCTTTCCATTGCTTGTTGGCGGCTCATTTCAGCAATTTCCTGGACAAGTTCAGGTGCAATTACAGTAAACAAAAGGAAGGAGAAAATCGATGCAATGATCGCTGCAAAAAGCACAATCATAAAGCTTGTGGAGAATGCTTTTCCATATGACATGAACCCTCCTGGAAGTGACTTCCTATACTCTAGGGTACCCCAAATCATCACGCCTACAAGTAAAACATATCCTATCCAGCTGATACTGGTATTTAGGCTCTGGTCAAACAGGTACAATACCAGGCTGTAAATGACCATAAGAACTCCGGCTGCTATACCCCAGGTAAGGCCGTTCATTGTTACTGATTTTTGTTTTGCTTCCATGTTGTCAAATTTTTATAATCGTAAAAGCAAACATACGAAAAAATCCAGATCGTAAGGAACCAAATCAGTAATTTTTCTACCTTTGCAATGGGTAAGTCTTATACGACCAGCTCCTGTCTAACTCCCCCAGGTTCGGAAGGAAGCAAGGGTACGATGGTCGAGCGGTGCGATATAACGGCTTACCCTTTTTTTATATGTTATTAAAAGTACATCCCGACAACCCCGGAGAACGCCACATCAAAATGGTGGTTGAATGCCTTTTAGATGGCGGAGTTATCATTTATCCAACGGATACTGTGTATGCCCTTGGTTGCGACATTACAAAAAGCAAGGCTGTTGACCGTGTAGCCAGAATCAAGGGAGTAAAACTCGACAAAGCCAATTTCTCGTTAACCTGCAGTTCTCTGAGTCAGCTTGCTGATTATACCCGCCCGATCAACAACCACGTTTTCCGAGTTATGAAACGGGTTCTGCCAGGCCCCTATACCTTCATCCTCAACGCCAACAACAACGTTCCCCGTGTCTTTCAGAGTAAAAAAAAGACAGTCGGAATCCGGAATCCCAACCACCTTGTCCCGATACATCTTGTTGAGCAGCTTGGCAATCCAATCATGACAACTTCCCTCCACCATGAAGATGAGATCATCGATTACCTTGCGGATCCGGAGGATATCTATGAAAGGTTTAGCAACCTGGTTGATGTTGTGATCGACTCGGGTTTTGGCGGACTAATTCCATCAACGGTAGTGGATTGTACTTCCGATGAAATTATTATTGTCAGAGAAGGGCTGGGGGATCCGGGGTTGTTGGAATGATACCGGATGAATATTGTTTGTTGCTTTTTGATTTTTAAATTAAGAGTTGTATTTTTGCACGCTCAAACGAGGTTGACTCGCTAGCTCAGTTGGTAGAGCATAGCCCTTTTAAGGCTGGGGTCCAGGGTTCGAGTCCCTGGCGGGTCACGAAATGAAGTACGAAGAATAAGGGGCTGTCTCGATGTTAGAGGCGACCCCTTATTTTTCATTTAGTACCGGCGGGATCCTTTTATTTAATAACCACCAGCTTGTTAACAAAAAGCTTTGTTTCTGTTTTTATAACAACCTGGTAAAGTCCCGGAGAAGCCGATCCGATTTCGATCTGGTATTCAGCTTGTCCCTCAAGAATCTGGTGGAGGATTACCACTCCATTGAGATCCGAAACAGACAATTCCAAGCGTAGATCCTTCATCCCGGCAGGAACAAGGGTAAATGAACCAGTAGTCGGATTTGGGTAGATACGGAGTCTGCTGCTTTGAAGTTCATTCAAGCCAACCGGATACGGTGATTGGGTAACAGTTACAATTTGTGGAGAAACTGTACTGCCTTCAATGGTAATTGTGGCAATTCGTTCTGCCATCGTAGTATTCTCTGAATAGCTGGCAAAAATAGTATCGTCACTGCTACCCGATTCGGTAACTGTACACCAGAGTGCATCACTTGAAGCAGTCCAGTCGACATTGGAAGTAACGTAAAACTCCGTTTCACCCACCGGGGCTGTCACATCCTGGTTTACCGGCAGGACACCCAGAGATGGGGTTGTAACGAATTGAAATGATGCGATCCTGGTTTTCCGGGATCCGCCGGAACCAATATATTGTGTAGTATACCAGAATGTTTCATCATCAACCGGGTCGACACACATCTGCGAGTAATCACCCCAGCGGTTTGCCCCATTCTGGGAGTTGACACTGCTAAATATTGTATCTTCAGGAATATCCAGGATCCCTGTTGCGTTGGCATACTCTGCTGGTGACTGACCTGCATATCGAATGCTTGGATTCAATTCGGTACTTGAGATAGAGTAGCCCAGAGCAATTTTGTCGCTTCCGTTCAGCATGATGCTTCCCATCCAACGACTATCCGTGTCGGGAGCATAGGTTCCCTGCTGGCGAACAGACCAATCGCCGGTTGTACGGCGCAGTTCATACCAACGGATGCCTGCGAGCCCGGTAGCATCGACTTTAACAGAATGGCACAACACCATCGTCTCGTAGGTGCCGAAATTCCGGTATTGCGGAACATTCATGACAACCTGGGGGATCCCATCGAGTTTCTGTCCGGTACCTTTCTGTGGGATGTTATTCCATGTTGGTCCGAAATTGGCGTTAAAGGGATCTACTTCGATCTGTTGAACACGGGTAAATGTGGAATTTGACGGAGTAGTCCAGTCAACGTCAAGTTCATAGACCCAAAGTTGGTCGGAACCTCCTCCTATTGCGTCATCGTTGAAGGCAATAAAGAGTCCGGGAGACCCTGCAGGAGCAAAATCACCGTCATTATCGAGAGGAGGAACACACATGAATCCATCCGATGATGCAGGTCGCCAGGGATTGTTGAAGCCTACCAGCAGAGCTGTTCCACCGGATAGCATCGGTTCACGCTCCATGACATAAATATCGTTTCCGTTATTGTTGTTATCACCCATATAGTAGCCATCCTGCCAGATGCCGAATTTCGGATAATCAGGGAATCCAGCGACCTGGAAAGAGTACTGGTGCCAGGTTCCGGTGGGATCATTCGTTGTGGAAACAGCTAAAAGGATGTATTTGGTTGATCCTAAAGAAAACTCCTGAACCACCCAGCGATCAGCTTGTTCATCATATAAAATGATCGGGTCCCCATCGTTTCGGTTTGCGCCGGGAACACTTCCGAAAAGCTGGTTCAGGTTAGTTGGTCCGGCAACCAGGTTGCCGGTTTTATCGTAAATCGCATAAGCACAGTTGATGGTTTGCATGTAATGGTTGGGGCCCGCTGTCCCGCAATCGTCAGGAGGATAGTAGGGTGAGTTTTGACCATTAAAATTGACAATAGGCGACCTGCCTACATGTATGCTTTTCCCCATCTCTTTTTGCCAGGCAGGATCGTCTCCCTTCGGAAGAGCTGTTGATTCAAAAGGATAGCTCCTGTATTTCAGACTTTCATTAAACTGCTTTTCAAGTGATTTCTTCTCAATTGACTGGTACTCCTCCAGTGTCATGGGAGGAAGGTCACGCAATGGTTTGCTGACACCATAATAGGTTCCATTAACGACTTCAGTGGGGTTTACTGAAATTTTCTGAGCCTGGCTGGTACCAATGAATAATGAGAACAACAGAGAGATTAAAAGAGTGGTCGTTTTGTTCATAATGGCCGGTTTAATAGTGAATTGGTTGATGGAGCAAAATTAGATATTTAATCAATACATCTTAATATTTACATACAAAAGTTGACAAAGGAACCGGGGAAACTACCTCAGAGGGATCTGAGAGAACACAGGACTGCATCATCCACTTCACTGATCTGTCGGATCAGCCGCTGGATTTCCTGCCTTGAAAGCGATGGACAGGTGTTAATGCCCCGGGCTATGGTAAGCGATTGATGAACCAGAGATCCCGCAACCTCAAGCAAAGCCCTCTGCTGCTGCCTGTCAGGATCTCTTCTGTTCCTGATCTCCTGAAACTCGTTAAAACGATCTATCGCATCCCTGAGAGAGGTTGAGGATTCGTTGTACCGCGTGATCTCAATATTGCATTTAATATTAACCACATAATCGTAGTAATTCCGGTAGATACGATAGATCTCTTCCCTGTTCGCATGAATACCCTCAGCCCTTTTCAGTGTTCCTTCCGCCCTTTCATCTTCATCCTGAGAACAATATAGGATGAGGCTGTCGGAAAAGTTGTAATAAATTGTTCCATGACTCCCTCCATCAATAAACTGATCGTGGGTGATGGGATAGTCACGAAGTTGCCAGATGGGATCAAATGGCATATGAGATTCAATCAGGCTGTCGGGCGGTGTCATAAAATAGAAAGTATCAAATCGTTTGTGGTATCTGCCATTATCAACATACCCGCTCCCCCATGTTGGATCGAAAAGAAACCAGTTGTCATCAATTCTGGCGACATTCCAGGCATGACCAAGATCATTCTTCAGCCGCCCTTCAATCCTGTTATAGCCATGAACTGTGATTGCGGGAACCCCCATTCTGTTGCATACTGCAGTAAAAACTTCAGCATACCCCTGACAAACCGCTTTTTCGTTCTTCATGGTATAAAGAACAAATTCATCCATGCTTTCAAAACGGTTGAGGCTCTCAATGTGATTAAAATCGTAAATGATATGGGAAGCCAACCATGAAAAGAGCGCCTTTACTCTCTCCGTTTGATCGGGAAACCGATTTTTCAGGTAAAGGCCAAAGTCTTCAGGAGAGGCTGTAACATCCGCAGGGATAGACAGGGCCAGTGAGTCGGAATTCCAATCCTGGGAGAAGGCTCCGGATAAAAAAAGAACTCCTGTTATCCAGCAAATGAGCAATCGTCTGAACATCATGTAAAATAATCTGAAAGATAAAACGTAGAGTTCCCGTATGTATAACGCCGGTTACTCTTCTACATTTTGTTTCTGCTTCAGTTTTTTCGCATAATAGATAGATATCCCGATTGAGATCATGGCCAGGAATAGAAACGCTACGATCCGGTAGATGATCTCGACTTTTGCCAGGTCGATTGAAAACAGGTAAATAGCAGTTGCTATAAATCCTGCCAGGGCCATCCACCGATATTTCATACTTTTCAGTATCAGGCTCAATCCAAAGAAAACCACACCGGCTAGCGTCCAGGAGAGCGTGACCCAAGGTCCTGGAACAGCTTGATAAAGAGCATAAAACGTTGTGAAGAAGAGCATCAAAAGATACGTATTCCGGATTAACTCTGTTTCAATATTCAACCGTTTCTTCTGCCAGTTGATCACGCGAACGGATAAAAAAGCTACCAGGGGAAATGAGAAATTAATCAGGTTGTTGGATTCGGATGTTGCCAGGTAGCTGATCAGAATCGTCAGAATTAGAAAGACATTCATCACAATAATTATTCTGGAGCGGTACCATATGGCAATGGAGACCACCAGAAAGCTTTGGATCGACAGAAGTAAATATGCCCGTGGGAAGTAATACAACCCATAAATCGTTATGCTTATGGCAACAAAGCCATATAGTGCATATAATGCGGGAGAATATTTCCATATTGAAAACCGCTTCAGGATTACAGAATAAGGGATACAGAACAATGTGATTGAGATGAACAACCAGATATAATCATTTGGAAAGAAAGCCACCACCCAGATCCCAAGCAGGGCTGTAAATAAGAATCCATTCAAGAGGATGGCAACGAGGATAATCCGGTCAGGAAATTTTTCAGTTCGAGGTATCAGAGCTGTCAGCGAGAAAATTCCTGCACAGGCCAGCAGATAAACATAACTGTACTGATGCTCCGAAACTCCCTGAAAAGGGTTTCCTACCAGCGGATTGTTAAGGATCCACATCAGAAAGATAAAATAGGACAGTAAGATTGCAATGATCAGGATCCGGTACCAGCCAAACCTGAAAAAAAGATAGAGTACGCCTGCCCCTGCCAGTGCCAGTACAGGGAACATTATGTGAGTGGTATCACTGACAACTGCAGTGGTAACTGCCATGATCAGGGCCAGAGATGCATAGAACTCGGAGTTATTCCTGGCTGCCATAAAGAGCTGTAGCACAATGACTGTAATAAGCAGGGCTAATCCAACGCCCATCCATGGGATCACAGGATTGGCCGTAAAAAAATGCAGCCGTAATGTAACATAGAACAAAAGCAGTTGCCCGAATACGCCAAATAAAAAGGACATGTATGAATAGGACTTTTTCAATCCTCTTGAAAGCGCCAGGATCCCTCCAACCGAGGCATATCCGATAAGAGCAGCCAGCAAGGGCTGCTGAATATTAGACATGTACTGAGCCAGAAAGATGATACCAAACAGCAGGACGATATTTCCAAGCCACGCAAGGCCAAACTCTCCGATCCTGGACTCAAGCAAGGATTCTTCCGAACCACCTTTATTCACAGAGAATCCGGGCATCATGACCTCATCTTCTTCCGGTTCCTGTCTATACTCACCCATCTTAATCCGGGTTTCGAGCATTTCGAGCCTGTTTTCCATCTTATCCAGGCGCTGCCGGATGTCAACGAACAATTCTCCTTCCTGTGAGTTTATTTCTGGCATAGAACCTCCGTATTAACTATTAACCATAGTAATTTTACTTACATGAAATTGTAAACACAAGGCCGATCTTATAGAAAATCAAGAGGTGGCTACTCCACTGTCTCTTCATGCTTTTTCCATGGGGGTAGCAACCAAAGCAAGAACGTCAGGATTGCAAATGGAATCAAGAACCAGAACCAGGCCATGAGGGTTCCTTCTGCGCCGATAAAGTTATTCTTGTAGGCTGTAAATCCGTAGAAACTTTTTGAGAATAACTGACCTCCGATCACAACATTCCACCGCATGAAAAATATCCCGAACAGGACAAGGATACTGATTACAAAATAGATAGTTCGCCGCACCTTCTCCGCAGGTTTGTAAAACTGAAATACAGCGAGGGTGACCAGCGGGACAAGGGTTCCCAGAAATATTTGAAAAATAAACATGCTCACGAACAGCTTGCCGTTGACAAGAAGATGCAGGATATCGAATGATTCTTCTGCTTCATAGATCCGGTGAACCTGATCCAGGGCCTCCAGTGCAAAGTCCATGATCAGGATATAAAAAAGAAACTTGGCAATGGTATCGAGGGTATTGATATCACTAGCAACCTTTCTGATCTTTGAGACGATCATATAGAGCATCATCACAAGAGCAATGCCGGAAACCATGGCAGAGAAGAGAAAAATAACCGGCATCAGGACGCTCGACCACCAGGGGTTTGCTTTGATAGATCCAAAGATAAAACCCACGTATCCGTGAAGCAAAAATGCAGAAGGGATACCTATAATTGTAATGATATATCCAGCCTTGTCGTCAAAACGCAGGGCTTTTGGAGAAAGATCCCGTGACCCAAGTGTCAGCATCTGGTACATTAACCGCTTAAAACCCTTTGCCTGTTTAAGCCAGATGATCATGTCGCGCCGGTAGTCAAACCATATCTCCAGAAGGAGGACTACCATCAGGTACCACAGATAAACAAATCCAAATATGGCCATTGCCGATGTGGGATTTGGTGTCATCATGATCTCGTATGCTCTTAAGGGTTGTCCGAGATGGCTGACAAGCGGCATTACGGCAATGAGAAGAAATGACAATGCCGTGAGCAGAGCGAGATGATATGTTGGTCTCAGCACTTTTACATTAAAGACCCGTTCAAGGGATGCCAGGATAAATGCGCCGGCAACTAATCCGGTAATGTATGGATAAAGAACAATCAGGACACTCCAATACAGCTCTACCTCATTCGGATAGATAAATCCCTGAACCTGGGTGAGTACTTCATAAAGACGTTGAAAATGATGTTCCATATTATCTCACCTCCTCTTCTAACGCGTTATAGTAAAGTTTAGGGACAGTATTTAAATGTGGTTTCAGAACCCTGACAGAGTGGTCCTTTGTAAATTTTACGAGGTCACTATTCGGATCATTCAGATTTCCGAAAATCCGTGCGTTTGTCGGACATACTTCAAAACAGGCGGGAAGTAATCCTTTTGTGATGCGATGGTAGCAGAGGGTGCATTTATCCACCACGTGCTCCGTGGGATGCATATAGCGGCAACCGTAAGGACAAGCCTGGATACAGTACCCGCAACCAATGCAATAACTTTTGTCGACAAGGTTCACTCCGTCTGGAGTCTCGTAAGTCGCCCCAACAGGGCAAACCTGGGTACAAGGAGATTTTACGCAATGGTTACACATTTTGGGGACGAAGAAGGACTTGAAAATTTCTTCATTCGGCACCGTTTGTATAAATCCATCGATGCCACCGTTTGGCGATTCGACTTTCACGGTGCCGTCGTTCCGAACGGTATACTGTTCCACCCAATTCCGGAAATAGAAAGGTTCGGGAGGGACCGGGTTCTCGGCCTTACAGGCAATCGCGCAGTTACCGCAGCCAATGCATTTTTCTATATCGATTCCAATTCCATACCAGGGTTTGTCTCCTGTTGGCCTCTCGGTAGCCAGAACGACTCCGCTAAAGGGTTTGATCAGCGTAGTGGCAACCACGCCTCCTGCAATAGCCACACTGGTCTTCAGGAAAGAGCGGCGGGAGGATTTTTCTTCGTTTCGTTTCATGGTGAGTGGGAATAATGACATTCAACACATCTGATAATTTCGCCGGTCTCTTCATAAATAAAATGGTTGTGCTCATTCACATTCACCATATGGACCGCAGAGAAATCTGTCGAATCACCCGAAATTTTAATACGGGCAGCATGCAGGTCGTGACACCTGGCACAGCTCTCCCGTTCAACCGGGCGCTGTAGTTTGAGCGAATCGGGATAGTTTTCCGAATCGGCCATTTTAGAGTACATCGCATGTTTGAGAGCCGGTCCGTGGCAGCCTTCACAGGCCAGGGTTGCATGAAATCCGAAGGAGAGCTCTTCAGCTACATCTGCGTGACATTCCTTACAGGCTTCCCTTCCTGCATGCTTTAACTGATCTGCAGCAGCGTCGTCCATGGCCGTAGACCGGTAATGTCCAAACTCCCCAAAAGAGGCAGGAATCAGGAGATAACGCGCCAAAAGGAAGATAGCAAGAAAGATTACAAATGCAACAAGAAGTCGTTTGATTTGATCTGGCATAGGAACACCTCTTTTTTATTAACCTATGCAAATATATATATAGTACAGTCTGTTTTAACTGGTGTGAAAAATTTAGAATATATCTAAATTAAATAGGTTTCATAGTTAATAAAGTGTATTTTTGAATAAATATAAAAAGATGGATATGACAAAACATATACACTTTCATCGTCTTGGTAGTTTTTCAATCTGGGGTATATTCTGTCTGTTGACCATGACCATGTTTGCCTGTTCAAAAAAGTTTATGGTTATTGAAAATCCTCCTTCCCAACCACCGGCAAGAGTACTTGAATCTCCCCCGAGGGTAGCACTGGTGCTTGGTGGAGGAGCATTTCATGGGATGGCGCATGTTGGTGTTCTCCAGGTTCTCGAACATGAAAATATTCCTATCGATCTTATTGTCGGGACCAGTGCGGGGAGCATGGTTGGTGCCCTCTATGCCGATTATCCACACATTGATTCTCTGGTACCGCTGGTGAATGCTACGACAGAGAAAGATGTATTTGACTTTTCCCTGTTTCGCTCAAGCGAAGGGTTTGTTTCCGGTAAACGACTGCAATCTTATCTGACAGAGCATCTGCATCACTCTACTATCGAAGACCTTCCTATTCCTTATGTAGCAGTTACTACAGATATGATGAAAGGCAAAATTGTTGCATTGACAGCCGGGCCCATTGCACCCTCAGTGAATGCCTCCTGTGCTATCCCATACATTTTTGAGCCGGTAAAGATGTATGGCACGATCTTTTCTGACGGAGGTGTTCTGGACGCTGTGGCAACGGATGTTGCTGCTGCGTATCAGCCCGATGTCATCATTGCTGTGGATGTAATGGCTGACTTTGATACAGTCCCGGTTTTTAAGAATAAAAAACACGTTGTTTTGCGGGCCTATTCTGTTGCTGCCCATAAACTGAAGGAAGAGAGACTTCCCCTCGCCGATATATTAATCTCTCCCGATCTTAAAGGGATGCCCCTGATGAGCAGTAAGGACAATGAAAAAATGTTCAATGCCGGGATCAAAGCTGCAACTGATGCACTACCCGCAATCCGTAAGATCCTGATTGAGAAGGGGATTATTCACTAATACCGAAATACTATCGTTTAGAGAAAAGTAACTTTGTTATAATACCGACATTTTCCTGGTCGCGGCAATCACGCCATCGAGTCGGAGCGAAAATGTCAACAACCCATGAATACCCGGAGGAGGTGAAAACTCAATCCCATTCATCCCCGATTGCAATTCAACCGTGATTCGGCTAATGATTCTCCCCGTCATCTCGGTAATGATAATCTCAGCACCGTTAATAAGAGGATCACGGGTGACTTCAATAAGAATTTCCGTTTTTGTCATGAAAGGATTTGGTCGGTTCTGATGCAGGATCACGCCCCACTCTTTCAGCAGATGGCCTTCAATGCCTACCGGGTAAAGGGAGAATTCATCGCAAAAAAGACTTTCAACGCCATTTAAAACATTTGCTACACTGAAATAGCAGGTTTTATTCGGATCCAGATTCTCGATAAAAAGTTGACTGGTGCCAGTAAAGGTATAGATCGTGTCGAAGTTGAGGGATCCAGAGCCCTTTGTCCGTATCCCAACCCGGTAGTGCTGATACGCAGTATCGGCTCCTGAAAGGTAGATTTCCATGGCATCCCCGTCAAAAACAAAGTCGGGGTTTGGAGATGGAGGAGCAATAGCCAGCCAACCCAGGTTGACACCGTTTGTGATGGTATTCCTGCTGAGGTATCCGGGATCTACAAAGAAGCTGTCGATAACGCCGTCGGGAGGAATACTGAGGTCCAGTCCCAGGATATCATCCGATGTGTGCTGTCGGTCAGGCGGGGTTCCGGATCCGTTTCCATGTTCATTTTGTGAACAAAACCGAATTGCCGTATATCCCTTCTGTCTGAAAGGAATATGGTCCCCACTCCTGCCTGTACGGTCTTCAGATATGATGAGGTTGATTGTCATGGGTGTTTCAATCAACGGATTGATCAATTCCTCCTGGTGCATCACCATATACCTTCCAAGTTGCTTATGCGGGGACACTCTGGCCGAGTCATTTGACACAGAGTAAGAAAAAAGCCTTACATGGGTACTATCTATGTGATTGTAATAGGGACAACTTGGTGGAGATGATGTCATTCCACAGATGATTCCCCCAACAACGTCGTTGTTGAATACAGCCCTGATAGGGACATCATTATCCAGCATCCATTTCGACAATGCCTTGGCCCCATAAAGGCCCTGATCTTCCCCGGTAAGGCAGGCAAAAACGATGGTATGATCGAAAGCATACCTGCTCATGATGCGGGCAAGTTCCATTACCAGCACAGTTCCCGAACCATTATCGTCCATGCCGGGTGAGTAGCACGCTGTGTCGCATACGCCCTGGCATCGTGTGTCAAAATGGCCTTGAACAATCATGATCTCTTTATTCGTAGTATCAAGTCCGGGCAGGATCGCCAATACATTACGATGCCAGGATTGCCCACAAACATTCTGCTGAAACTGGTTGTAGGTTATAACGAGTCTGTTCTCACTGGCAGCGCTGTATTCTAAGAATTTCTGATGAATCCACCGGCGAACTGCTCCGATCCCCTTTGTTTCAGAAATCGTATCGGAGCCTGTATTCCTGTTAAAATAGGCATCGATGTGCTGGAGATAGGCAATCATCGTATCCTTTGACACCTTGTTGACCACTGCTTGAAGTATGGAGTCAGGGTTATTGATTACCACACCCGGAGTATAAGCTGCCGGATCATAGTTCCCTTTCAGCACCTCGATGGCTTCAGGATTTGTGATTGTGATATTGAACTGAGCAACTGAGCCGGCTGTGATCATCAAGCCAGTCAGGAACAGGAGAACCTTATTCATGATTACAGTTTTATAACAGAGCCTGACCCAGAGATATGGGTATTAATTACCGGGTCTCCTTTGTAGCTGACATTTCCACTTCCGGAGATTGTAACATCCAGGAGTTTTGTCACCCATGCTGTCACATTGCCTGCACCGCTGATGTTGACAAACGTAGTATCAGACTCGACACCAACAAGCTCAACATTACCACTTCCACTTATCTTAATCTCCTGGTAATTTACACTCCCTGATGTGGCCTCAACATTCCCCGCCCCGCTGATATTCACATAAAGCTCATTCCCATACAATTCCGAAACCGAGACGTTTCCACTACCACTGATCGAGATGGTCTTTAGGGAATTCAGCCATGGGGTATCTACTAAAATATCACCCGATCCACTGACAGTCAGGACCTTAATTGCAGGTCCTGCTACAAAGATCTTAATCGGTTCATGAGTTCCTATAACCACTCCATCTTTATATCTGATCGTTAATGTATTGTTTGAACCAATAACTGTTTCAAGGATATCCAGCATATTTTGCTGAGCCATGACTTCCAGGTAATCGTTGGAATCAGGTGAAAAGAAGACGGTTGCATCAATTGCAAGACTAATCCCGGTAAAACCTGTTACATTTCTGACCTGAGATACGACTTCGCCTTTACCTTTGACTTTTTCGCAGGAGAAGAAGCCAGCCAGGCAAGCTATCAGAATTAAAAACCCAATCATATTCTTCATAGGAATGAACTATTTGTTTCTAAAAGCAAATGTACATAAAAGAGGAAGTTTTTGGAAATTTTAATTAAAAATTGACTTTCAGCGAATTAAGTCTTATATTTAACCCGAAAAAATATATCCTATGAAAAAACTTCTCGTATTATTCGGAGTGATCCTGATCCTCCCGTGGCAATTAATAAGTCAGGAAAGCGAGTACGTTTCAAAGCAAGAACTGCAGGCTGAAAAATCCCAGATCCTGAGGTCAATTTATTCGTTGAACAAAAACAACAAGGAGTTGCAAGCCATCCTGTTGTTTGAGGTGCGGGCCAACGACAGCCTGGCAGAACTGGTTACATTGCAATCGGCGGACATGAAGGCACAAAAAGAGTTATTGCAAAAGCTGGAAGCTTCTCAAACCGATCTTGACAGCCGGTTGATGACCCAGCGGAAATCGGGCACACTGATGGTCATTCTCATTCCAGCCGCACTGTTCCTCTTGTTTCTCCTGCTGCTGATCTGGCTGATCATCTTCAGGCACCGGACACTTTCAGTCCTGAACCATGTGGATGACCGGCTAAATGAGTTATCCAAGAAGAATGATGATCGATGGCTGCACTACGAGCAACAACAAAATGCTTTCAGGGCAGAACTGAACACTTCTGTGAAACAGGCAGAAACCCGTTTTCAGAAATTATTCTCAGAAACAGAAGAAAAACTTCAGAGAATTGAGACCATAATTAAAGAAGACCAATCCTCCCACGAAGTAAGACATAATGAGAGTCATAAGGAATTTGAAGCATTCAAAGGAAGTCTGCAGAAAGGGTACGATTCCCTCACAGCTGATCTGACTAACCTGAAAGAAGAACTTTCGGCCACAGCCAAAGAGTTCACAAGCAAGTTAAAGGAGATCATCAAAAAACATCCGGGATGATGTTAATCTAACGGATTAGCTTTGAGATTTCTTCGATTTTAACGGAACAATCCCTGCCATCTCGCCAAGGACGTTCACCAGGTCGGAACCCTCCGGAACGATAATTTTGGCATTCTCCTGAAGGGCTGCTTCTACCATTTGGATCTTCCTGAGTACCTGGGCATTCCCGATAAAGTACTTTTCGGCTGCCTCATTTACAAGCTGGATCGCCTGTGCATCTCCTTCAGCCCTTAAAATAGCTGCTATTTTGATCCCTTCCGCCTTGCGGATCTCCGCACGTTTCAACCCATCGGCCTGGGTTTCCTGGGCAGTGGCAAAGTCGACTGCCGCAATCTTCTCATTCTCTGCTTTTACGATCTTATTCATTGTCTCCTGGACATCTTTAGGTGGATCGATCTCCTTTAGTTCAGTGCGAACGATCTCAATACCCCAGTGAGCTGTTTCATCAAGAAGGGTACCGTGCAACTCTTTGTTGATCTTACCCCGCTCGCTGTTTGCCGACTTCAGAGTCATAGTTCCAATGATGTTCCTCAAGGTTGTACGAGCCAGGTTAACAATCTGGTATTCTATCCGGTTTACATTGTACTGGGATGCTTTAACACTCACCTCATCATCTTTGATTTTGAAATAGACCTGGGCATCCACCTTGGCATTCAAATTATCGTTGGTGATGATCTCCTGAGGTTCAGCATCAATCATTTTCTCTGTAATATTGATCTGGTACATTTTGTCAATACCCGGGATAATCCATGAAAATCCAGGGCTTGCGAAATGATGATACTTTCCGAAACGTTCCACCAAACCTCTGTGGGTTGGCCTGATAATCCGGATGCCGGCAAAAAACAGAAGGAGGATAACGGCAATAATAATTGCCCATGCAATTCCTGTCATAGGTACTTGGGTTTTGAAGGGTTTACACTAACTTTGCACTGATTTTAGTCACAAACATACAAATATATATCAATACAAGCAACACAATCACAGAACCCAAATCAAAATTATTCCAATGAAAAAGTTCATTACACATTTCTCAATTCTGGTGCTGGCCATCGGTTTCTTTACAGGTTGCAACCAGGAGAATCGAACCGCAGAACAAATTACCTTCGACTCACTGATGCAAGCCAAAATATCAGAGTTTGCTGTCGTACAGATTAAAACAGACCTTTCTGTTCTAACTGAAAACGAGAAAAAAATGATCCCGATGCTGATCGAAGCTGCTCAGATCATGGACAACTTATTCTGGCAGCAGGCCTTTGCAGAGAATAAGGTAACATTCCTCGATAGTTTGACCAATACAGATGCCAGAAAATTCGCAATGATCAACTATGGTCCCTGGGAGCGGTTGAACGGGAACAAGCCTTTTCTACCTGGTTATGGAGAGAAACCAGCCGGAGCAAACTTTTATCCTGAGACGATGACTAAGGAGGAGTTCGAGATGATGGATAACCGGGATAAAACAAGTCAGTATACCCTTATCAGGAGGAATGAGGATGGTAGCCTGAGAGTTGTATGGTATCACGAGGCATTTCAGGAACAGGTTGAAAAGGCTGCAACATTGTTGAGATCTGCGGCAGAGCTGGCTGAGGATGAAGGCCTGAAGAAATATCTGGGACTTCGAGCAGAAGCGTTGGTAACTGATTCCTATTATGATTCAGATATTGCCTGGATGGAGATGAAAACCAACACGATCGATATTGTAATTGGCCCTATAGAAAATTATGAAGACAAATTATATGGCTACAAAACTGCTTATGAGTGTGCCGTATTGGTAAAAGACAAAGAGTGGAGTCAGAAGCTTGAGAAATTTGCTGCCTATCTCCCCATATTACAGGAACAGTTACCCGTGGATGCCAAATACAAAATGGAAAAGCCTGGTACTGATTCTGACCTCAATGCCTATGATATCATATACAGCGCAGGGGATATGAATGGTGGAAGCAAGACCATTGCCATTAATTTACCAAACGATGAACTGGTACAGATGCAAAAGGGAAGCCGTCGTTTGCAGCTGAAGAATGCCATGCGTGCCAAGTTCGACAATATTCTTGTTCCGATCGCCGGAGTGCTGATCGATTCTGCACAGCGTGATAACATCAAATTTGATGCATTTTTCAGCAATGTAATGTTTCATGAAGTGGCACACGGTTTAGGGATCAAGCAAACCATTACCGGAAAAGGGAATATCCGTGAAGCACTGAAAGAGAAATACAGTGCCTTCGAGGAGGCAAAGGCAGATGTGCTCGGTCTCTTTATGGCGGTGAAGCTGATTGAAATGGGTGAAGTCACGGGTATCACGCCCGAAGATTGCTATGTCACCTACATGGCAGGCATGTTCCGTTCTGTTAGATTTGGGGCAGCCAGCGCTCACGGCAAAGCCAACATGATGTGCTTCAACTTCTTTAGTGAAAAGGGAGCATTCGAACGTTCAGAAAACGGAACGTACTTGGTCAATTTTGAAAAGATCAGGGAAGCTATGAACGAGTGGGCAGCGATGGTATTAACATTTGAAGGCGACGGAGATTACGATGGCGCATCTGCGTTCCTCGAACAACATGGTGTGATCAGTTCTGAACTTCAATCCGAACTCGACCTGCTGAAATCAAAACATATCCCTGTGGATATTGTGTATGATCAGGGAGTTAGCGTGCTGGGACTTGCAAAGTAGGAAATTAGGAAATTAGGGTCAGACTCCAGCGGTTCTTCATCGCTTTCATCACCCCATCACATCCAAAATGACCGACAACAAATCTCAAATCACAGATCCCGGCCAATTTATTGAGCTTGTTAACGCTTTCCGGGTGAGCCGGATCATATTGTCGGGTGCTGAACTAAAGGTGTTTGACTTCCTTTTGAAGCCAGGCAAACATTCATCCGAACTGGCTACCATCCTGGGAACAGACCACCGGGGCACAGACAGGTTGCTCAATGCATTGGTTTCGATTGGGTTGCTCGTCAAAGAAAACGATCTGTTCTTAAATACACCTTTCTCCGACAAATTTCTTATCTCCTCCTCCCCTGCTTATTTGAGCGGACTCGCTCTGACAAACCATACCTGGAAAACATGGAGTACACTAACCGATGCAGTAAAAATGGGTACATCTCTCTACTTTGAGGATCCTATCAACGAACGACCGGAGGAGTGGCAACAGTCGTTTATCGCGGCTATGCACCGGCGTGCCGGCCCTCAGGCTGTTGAAGTAGCTGATGCTCTGGACCTGACCCGGGTGAAACGGATACTTGACGTTGGGGGAGGTTCCGGTGCTTTTACGATGGAATTCATCAGCCGGAACCCTGACATGACAGGAGTCGTGTTTGACTTACCGAAGATTGTCGCGATTACAGAGAAATACATACGCGATGAGAGATCCGCGATACGCGATGAGAGATTTGCGAGACGCGATGCGCGAAATGAGAATAGCGGATCACGGATCGCAGACCGCGTATCTGTCAGATCAGGAGACTATCTGAAAGATGATTTCGGCTCCGGCTACGACCTGGTCTTTATGTCGGCCATTATCCATATCAATTCGCCTGAAGAGAATATCCTTCTGATCAGAAAAGGGGCAAAGGCTCTGAACCCTGGCGGACAACTAGTAATCCTGGACCATATCATGAGCGAAGATCGCACTGAGCCTACGGTTGGTGCTATTTTCGCAATCAACATGCTGGTTGGAACGAAACATGGTGATACCTATACTGAGAACGAACTCAGATCCTGGATGCTGGATGCCGACTTGAAGGATATATCCGTGATCATGACACCGGGCGGGGTGCAGCTGATGAGAGGGATAAAAGACGTGAGATGTAAGACGTAAGGCGTAAGACGTAAAAGGTAAAAGGTTAGGAGTACGAAACTCATCGCTAATCCCTAATCCCTAATCGCTATTCCCTTTCCCCTTTTTAACTGATTTTGAGAAAAATAACGTAAATGCATTTATTTGTTGTATCTTTGCAAATCCTTTTGAAAGATTGTATCTCAATCTGTTTGTAATCTCCTCACCTTTACAACTCAGCAAGTCCTACAGTTTTTAGAAAGCTTTTCGGAGTGGCTCCATCACGGACTCCCTTCCGAAGCAAGATTATTATATACTATCTAATACCAAAACATTAAATGAAATTTGAACAACTAACTCTTATTGAACCTTTATTACAAGCTATCCATAAGAAAGGGTACCTGAACCCGACACCAATCCAGGAAAAAACAATACCAATCATCTTGCAGGGACAAGATCTGTTTGGCGTTGCACAAACAGGCACCGGAAAAACCGCTGCGTTTGCACTCCCAATACTCCAACTACTTACTACCGACAGAGACCGTAACCAAAGAAGAGACGTAAGGGCGCTCATCCTTGCTCCAACACGTGAACTAGCCTCCCAGATCAGCGAAGAGTTTTATGTCTACTCCAAAGGACTTAACATCAAACTTCTGACCGTATATGGCGGCGTGTCACAACGCCCCCAGACACAAGCGTTGCAAAAAGGCATCGATATCATGGTTGCTACGCCCGGAAGACTTCTTGACCTGATCCACCAGGGCTTCATCAACCTGAACAGAATCGAATATTTTGTTCTGGATGAAGCAGACCGAATGCTCGATATGGGATTCATCAACGACATCAGGAAGATTATTGCCAAGCTTCCTTCCCGCAAACAAACAATGCTATTCTCTGCCACTACTTCACCGGAGGTCAGGAATATGGCATCGTCAATCCTTGTTAACCCTCAAACCGTTAACCTTGCTCCTGTTGCATCTCCACCTTCTCTGGTTTCACAGAAGGTTTACCATGTTTCACAAGAGAACAAGAAGCTGCTTCTAGCCCACCTCCTTCAGGATGAATTGGTGAAACAGGCTCTGGTCTTTACACGAACCAAACGTGGCGCCGAGAAAGTGGTGAAAGACCTGACGCGTCAGGGAATCAAAGCCGATGCGATTCATGGCGACAAATCACAGAATGCACGTGAAAAGGCACTGAAAGCATTTAAAAACCATAGTATCCGTGTTTTGGTTGCAACAGATGTAGCTTCGCGCGGCATCGATGTGGATAAACTCTCCCACGTGATCAACTTTGAAATTCCCGAGGAGGCAGAAACATATGTACACCGCATCGGACGTACCGGAAGAGCGGAACAACTGGGTGCAGCTCTTTCGTTCTGCTCCGGAAACGAACGCTCCTACCTGAAGAATATTCACAAACTGATCAAGCACCCGATCGATGTCGTTCATTCACACCCGTTTGCTACGATTTTTAAAAACTAAAGAATGAAGATCCTCCTGATATCTCCCGCTGTCAGTAAATCGAAACGAACAGTCAAAGAACTGATGATGCCTCAATTGGCGTTGTACATTCTGGAAGGATTAACTCCCGAAATGCACCAGGTCAAGATTATCGAAGAAGAGGTTCAGCCTATAGACTTTGAAGAGCCCTGTGACCTTGTGGGAATCAGCTGCATGACAGCCAATGCTCCGCGTGCCTATGAGGTAGCAGCAGGATTTAAAGCAAAGGGCAAGACAGTGGTGATGGGCGGTGTCCATCCCACAATCTTACCTGAAGAGACCCTCTTACATGCCGATTCAGTTGTTATCGGAGAGGCAGAAGGGGTTTGGGAGAAACTGCTTGAGGATTTCGCAGCAGGAAATCTGAATAGCCGCTATCACGATCCAGTCCCTGACTTGTCTCGGTATGTGAAAAAAGATTTTACGAAGATTCTTAAAAAGCGCTTGTTCAGTATTGTACCGATCATGACCTCCAGAGGCTGTCCGTATAATTGCGACTTTTGTTGTGTCACCGATCTTTTCGGAAAGACCATCCGTCATATTCCGATTGAAAATATCATTAAGGATATTAAATATTCCGGTTCCCGGAATTTTATGTTCCTTGATGATAACATCATCGGCCATCGAAAATATGCCAAAGAGCTTTTCAGAGCTTTAATCCCTTTGAAGATCAGGTGGGTAGGCCAGGCTTCGATTTCCTTCCTGAAAGAAACAGAGTTGCTTCAACTGGCAGCAGACAGTGGCTGTAAAATCCTGTTCATCGGATTGGAGAGTGTGAACGAAGTACAGATGAAAACCCTGAAAAAGTCGTTGAAAGATAATGCTGAGCTGAGGCAAACCATGAAAAAGATCAAGAAAATGGGAATCCTTATTCACGCCTCCATGATCTTCGGGTTTGATTCTGATACAAAAAAAGTATTCAGAGAGACGGTAAAATTTCTGATTAAAGCCAGGATAAGCACTGTTTCTTTTAATATTCTTACACCTTACCCGGGTACCAAAACATACGACGACCTGAAACGTGCCGGACGCCTGTTGACTGATGACTGGAAATATTACGACCATAATACTGTCGTATTTAGCCCACAAAATATGTCTCCGCTTGAGTTGCAGATTGGGAAAATCATGGCAAGAACCAAGTTCTACCGTAAATTTTCTTTCCTCAGAAGATTACTGGGAAATCTGAAAAGTCCCATCCTGTTTGCTGCGACCAACTACGGACACATGAAGCAAGCCAAAGTGGAACGCCGTCGGTTACCTGGATTAAAGTTGGAGTTGTTTGACCATTATCCCTATATAAATAGCGAAACTTCCAAAAACATCAGGAATCTATAAAGATTTCTCCTTTCATATATGTAACGGCTCTCCCTGATATTTCTACACGATCACCGTTAAACCCGCATCGCAAATCACCAATCCGTTTAGAGAGCTGTCGGGCGGAAAGCTCCGTCTTTCCAAGCCTTTTGGACCAGTATGGGATCAGGCTTGTATGGGCCGAGCCCGTTACCGGATCTTCCGGGATGCCTACCTGGGGTCCAAAAAACCTTGAGACGAAATCCACTGTTTTTCCGGGTGCAGTTACGATTACCCCCCTTGCTTCGGTTTGCATGAGAAGATGCATGTTTGGCTGGATGTTCTCAATCTCTTCCTGCGTTCCATAGACCAGCAAATAGTCTGTCTTACCCTTGAAAACCACCCAGGGCATCATCCCGATCGCTTCAACGAGTTCCAACGGAATATCCACCTGAATCAGCTCATCTGCTGGAAAGTCGAGGGTTAGGAGATCAATTGTACGAGTGACATTGAGGATTCCGCTCCGCGACTGGAATTCGATAACAAGATTCTGAAAATCAAGATGATGAAACAAAACATGTGCCGCTGCCAGGGTGGCATGTCCACACAGATCCACTTCGGCCAGTGGGGTAAACCAACGGATGCGATAGCCTTCGGGTTCTTTCACAAAGAAAGCGGTTTCAGCCAGGTTATTTTCCGCTGCGATCTGTTGCATAATACCCTCAGGAAGCCATGAATCCAGAGGCACAATGCCAGCCGGGTTGCCGCCAAAGAGGTGGTTGGTGAAGGTATCGACCTGGTAGATGGGTAAAGACATAGGTATATAAGACTAGGGATTAGGGATTTCATGTATTTACAAGGCAAAGATATTCAGAAATACTTGATAAGAGTTATTTTCTTCGATTTTCTTATCATGAAATATCCATCCAAACGCCGCTTATATCAATCGTAAATGATAATAATGGATATTCCATTTGACCACTTAAATCAAAATTATTAACAAATGAAAATCTGATGAAATTTGATAAATTTGCATGGGTTAGAACTATATATATCATATTTCCCTATGAAAGAAAATGAGTGGTTACCCAGGTTGGATGAACCGATGGAAGAATATTTAAAATCAGATCGATATCGCCAAAATTCCTCTGGAATTACATTTTCTGACTTCGAGGGTCAGGAAGAAGCCAATTATTCTTTCTGGAGAAACTTAACTCCAAGACAAAGGTTAGAACTGCATTTTTTAATGATTGAGACATTATATCCAAATGGAGCCGAAAAATCAAGGGATGAGAATTACAAAGAAATTGTATTTAATGAAATCTTTTTATGAACATTTTCAACGATTTTCATAAGCGCTTTGTAATTGAACTACTTAACAATAAAGTAGAATTCATTATTGTAGGAGGGTTATCGGTTGTTTTTCATGGATATTTAAGAACAACCGGCGATATGGACTTATGGTCCCATTTCTTGGATTCGATGATTTGATTGTTAATAAACTGATGACGGGTCGGTTAAAGGATCAAGCCGACGTGGAGGAGTTACAAAAAATTCACGGGAAGAAACAACCATAGATCCAGTCATCCACTTATCATTTATCACGTATCGCATATCGCATATCGCGGATCCCGGATCGCATTTCATCCCCGGGGATCCGGCTTCACCGGCATCTTCGCCATCTTTTCCACCTCAATGCTCGGGAAACCGAACTCCTCTACAACCTTTCCAAGCACCAGGTAAATTCCATCTCCCCGAAACGGGTATTTATTTACTGCCTGTGGGAAGTGTACAGTATCGAAAAATTGCCCATGCACATCGATAAAAGTTCCGAAGTGCATCCACTCCTTCTTCACTGTCCGAACATACTTAATTGCAACCATCAGCCCAAGCATCCGAACCTTTTTCCCGAGAAACTGATTCATCTGTGATGCCATGATCTCTCCCCTGAAACTGGTCTCAAGCAAATCGAACCAGGTGTGGGTCACCGGCCAGCCTAAGAGCTCAATTTCGTCATAGACCTCCTCGAGTTGCGATTGCCAGAGGGAAGGAAGTTCGAATTTCTTCACCGGAGTCTCAAAAAGAGTATGAGGGTGTGAGGGAGGCACAGGGCGCAGGGCACAGGGCACAGAGGTTCCTTTCTCATTCTGTGCTCTGAGCCCTGAGCCCTGTGCAAAATTCATTTCCTGTGCCCTGTGCCCTGCGCCCTGTGCAAAATTCATTTCCTGTGCCCTGTGCCCTGAGCCCTGTGCAAAATTCATTTCCTGTGCCCTGTGCCCTGTGCCCTGAGCAGTCGTTGTTCCAAGCAACATATGTGCCTCCCACAGCAGCGTGGCTTTCGGTTTCCCGGTAAAGCGGAAGGCGCCGACGCGTATCAGGATCACCAGTTGTTCGATGGAGATTGAGACCCTTGTGATAAAATCCGCAAGGGAAAGGAAGTCGCCGTTCGCTTTTCGCTCTTCGCTGATCAGTTTTCCGACCTGGTATTCAAGGTTTGCGATGTGGATAAAACCCACGTAGATATCCTTTTCGCCACGTAAACATGTGTGGTAGTCCCCATGATTTACGGAGGGAAGATGCATGACGCCCCCCCAGTTCTTGGCTTCGTTCAGGTATACCCAGGAAGGGTAAAACCCTCCGAAGTTGTTGATCACTCCAACCATAAACTCCAGCGGATAATAGGCTTTCAGGTAGAGGCTCTGGTAACTCTCAACGGCGTAGGAAGCTGAGTGAGCTTTGGAAAATGAATACCCGGCGAACGATTCGATCTGGCGCCATACCTCTTTGGTCACCTCTTCGGGATAACCGGATTTTTTGCAGTTGCTGAAAAACTTATCAATGATACGCTGCAGCTCTTTCTTCGACCGGTACTTGCCGCTCATGGCCCGGCGGATCACATCCGATTCGCTCAGGTCGAGGCCGGCGAAATGGTGGCAGATCTTCAGTACATCCTCCTGGTAGACCATCACGCCATAAGTCTCTTTCAGCTGCTCCTCCATCACCGGATGAAGATACCTGAACTTTCCCGGGTTGTGGAAGCGGTAGATGTACTCCTTCATCATGCCCGATCGGGCTACGCCAGGTCGCACGATCGAGCTGGCCGCCACCAGGGTCCGGTAATCGTCGCACCGGAGTTTTTTCAGCAATCCGCGCATCGCCGGGCTTTCCACATAGAAGCAGCCGATGGTGCGGGCGCTCTGCAGCAGCTTCTTCACCTCGGGATCCTGCTTGAAGCGGTTCACCTGGTGGACATCCACATTCACATTGTGGTTACGTTTCACGATTTCAACCGTTTCAAAGATGTGACCGATCCCCCGCTGGCTCAGGATGTCGAGCTTCTCAAAACCAATATCCTCCGCCACATACATATCCCACTGGGTTGTTGGAAACCCTTTGGGGGGAAGATCCAGTGCGGTATAGCAGGTGATTGGCTTCTCGGAGATAAGAACTCCTCCTGCATGGATACTGCGGATGTTGGGAAAATCGACCATCATCTCCCCGATTTTGCTGATCTTCTCGATGATGTTGTTCCTGTTGATCGCCTCTTCGGGATGTTTCAGAAAGGCATCCATCTCCCCTTTGGGCAGTCCGTGAACCTTACCCAGCTCACGGTAGATCGAATTTCCTTTGAACGTCGACATCGCGCCAAGCAAAGCCGTATGTTCATGACCATACCGTTTAAATATATAGTCCAGCACCTCATCCCGGTCTTTCCAGGAGTAATCGATGTCGAAATCGGGCGGCGAAGTGCGTTTGGGGTTGATGAACCGTTCGAAATAGAGGTCGAGTTCAATGGGATCCACATTGGTGATCTTCAGGCAATAAGCCACAATGCTGTTGGCGCCGCTGCCTCGTCCAACATGATAAAACCCGCGCGACATGGAGTAGCGGATCACATCCCAGGCGATGAGGAAGTAGGCGGCAAACCCCATCTTGCAGATGATATCAATCTCGTGGCGGATGCGCTTCAGGGCCTCCATGTGGTTCTTTCCATACCGGTAATCCAACCCGTCGAGGGCAAGCTTCTCCAGCAGTACCTGGTCGTCGTAAACATCTCCTGTAAAGGTTCGTTTGTTCTTACACTCCCGGAAGTCGAAGTCGATGCTGCAGGCTTCAATCAGCTTCTCCGTATTCCGAATGATCTCCGGATACTCCTGAAAGATTTCAAGCAACTCATCCACCGGTCGCATCACCTCGCCGGATGAGGCCAGCTGTTGCGGTTCCAGGCGAGTGAGCAGGATATTGTGATCAATGGCTCTGAGGTTAC
>Ga0351857_1033_pt1 | contig 28380 bp, 20 predicted proteins | sample BONcelHFGM3001D9_FD_206801 | JGI IMG/M metagenome (GOLD analysis project Ga0351857, IMG submission 206801) | Enriched cells from coal bed in the Powder River Basin, Montana, United States - BONCAT cells FGM rep2 HSBNCT.FGM.300.1.D9 ... | reverse complement strand
TCTCCCGATTGAATTTTCAAGATGCTTCAATTTCATAATTGAAAAGGCTATAATGTACTCCAGTTTCGTGCGGTTAAAGATTTTTAATAGGCGCATTTTTGTATTCGGCTTAAAATCGGATGATGACGGAAGAGATCCCATATCCTGCCGGTATGGCAAATGGAATGGAATGTGATACTGTAAACAAGCCAACAAAAATATGCCTTGAAAAATACATGGTGCTTTTGAAGGCCGGGCCAGTTCCTGAGTGATGGCTGAAATAAGCCTGGTTGCGCTCATGCGCCTACAATGCGGGCGAAGTTTATGAAGTATACGGATTTCACCAATAAAGCCAGGCCGTTAAGAAAGCCGGCATTTTATATAATTCTGTTTGTTTTATATTTCATCAGCAGATTTCTTGTTTTGGCCGAAATGGTGCCGCCCATAGGGCTTGAGGAATGCCACTCGGGGGCCGCGGCGTCAGAGATTATCCATCACGGGTTTCAGTTTCCGATTGAGCAATACACCCCTGAATATTACGAAACAACAATTATAATCACCTCCATAATCACCACGATTCCAGTGCGTATCTGGGGATTGATTCCGTTTTCAGTGGAACTGGCGCCGTTTCTATTTTCATTCGGCATCCTTGCCATTTGTTGCGCGTTGCTTATGAAGGGCGGATTCGTTCGAGGGGTCGGCTTTTTTATTGTGTGCTTCTTTTTCTGCTCGGTCACGTTTGTTTTTTTAACCATGAACAGCGTGGGCAGCCACATCATGGCGTTGTTTCTGTGCATGCTCATTCTGTATTTTTTTTATTCCTTGTGTTTGTCGGGGCGCATGGCGTATTTTTATTTGTTCTCGTTTTTTGCGGGTTTGGGGGCCTTTGTTTATCTTTCCACATTGATGTACTCGTCCCTGTGCGTTTTTGTTTTGATTCTGCACCTTGTGCGCGACAGGGATTTCGCCGCAAGGGTTGCCATTAAGAGCGATCAGGTTTTTTGGGGGGTGCGTCTTTTCATTATCGGATTTGCCCCGAATTTTTATTTTTTAAGCAAAACGAAATTTCAGAATATCATGTTTTTAAAGAACATTTACGGCAGAAGGATTGAGACGCCCTCTGACCAGATTGCTTTTTTTAAATCTCACCTGCACGCCTTTTTGTTTCAGTTCGACAACAGGTTGTGGATTCCCGCGGCGTTCCTGGTTTTGTTTTTGATTTGCGGCTATTACGTGTTGCATCTGAGAAAGCAGCCGGCACGGTTCAACGCGTATTTTCTGCTCGCCACCATCTGTATTGCGGTCATCCCGTTCCTGTTCTTTACGGTGCTTCTATCCAGCAAGGAATTTACGGATTATTACATTTACAATATGCCCCTGCTGTTTATGATGGGCGGCGCGGCGCTGTCGCTTGTTATTGATTCTCTTACGGGCGCGCATGGGAAGCTCAATTATGCAATCAGTCTGTGCGTTCCGGCGCTGTTTTGCGTGGTGTTTCTAAATCACTTCCGCCCGATTTTGAATTTTTCGATCAAGGATTCCCACAGGATATATTTTGAGGACAAGGAATCGGCGTATTGCTACTGGCGGTTTGGGAAGGCGTTTGCAAATTACACGGAGTATCCCGAGGATCCCGTGGATTACGCCAAAGAGATTATGAGAAAATGTGATCGATTCGATGCGGAGGGCAAGCGCAATGCGTGTTATTGGGGGTGGGGCGCATCCTTGAATTATCCGATGCTGGACCAGCGCGCCGCCAAGGTGCTGGGTGACAAGCGCACCCGGCTGCTGGGCATGAGCATCGGCTCCTGGGAGCAGGATTTAAACGGCTGCACCTCGATTCCCCCGGGGTCCATAGACTACGTTGAAGATTGCATTGTGGGGCTGATTGAGAGAAAGTTGTTGCTGCTTCATTCCACAAGTCCGGGTATGCAGAAAGGGCCATTGATTTATTTTCCATGCATGGAGGATTTCCCGGAGTACAGCGGGCTGCGCAAGAAGTTGCGCAGGCAGCTTAAAGGGGGAACCATCGACTCCGAGGCCGGGAAATGCGAGGATAGATATCAGGATGTCCGGGCGATTATGACCGGTTATTGCTCTGCTGTGGACGCGGGAGAAAACCACTGCCGGAGCGTTTGCGGCGCGGATGACGCCAGGGCGGTTTGTAATTTTGTTTATGATAGCATCACCCAGAAGAGGCAATGGGAGAAACAGAGCGCTCTTGCGCAATAGATCAATCTTCTGAGAAACAAATTCTGCAGGCAGGACACATCAGTATGTTGCCGTCCGGGGAAAGCATATGCGTGGCGATGCCGGCCTTTAATGAGGAGGCCGGCGTTGGCCTTGTGATTGGCGATTTTAAAAGAAAAGAGTATGTGGATGAGATTGTTGTGGTGGACAACAATTCAACGGATGCAACGCGTGATGTGGCGGAGGCGCAGGGCGCCAGGGTGGTGGCGGAAAGCAGGCAGGGATACGGAAGCGCGTGTATCAGAGCGTTGCAGGAAGCGGATGCGGACATCATTGTCCTGGTTGAATCGGACGGGACATTTAAAGCAGATGAACTGGACAGGATGATTGAATGCCTCAGGTATGCCGATGTGGTTTCCGGCAGCAGGATTCACAGGAGATTCAATGACCCCGGCGCGGATATGACCTGGTATAAGATTCTGGGCAATCTGGTGTTGGGATTTCTGGTCACTCTGATTTTTGGGAACAGGTACAGGTTGGATGATGTGGGATCCAGCTATCTGGTTATGAGAAAGGGCGCGGTGGACAGAATCAAGGAATGCCTCACGGTTGCTGACGAATCATTTTCAGCGGAACTGTACCTGGCTCTGGTGGGAAGCGGCGCCGCAATCCGGCAGATTCCGGTTTGTTACGGGCCAAGAATAGGAGAGAGCAAGCTTTCGGGAAACCATATGCAAAGCCTGAAGATTGGCGTGAAGCATTTCGGGCATGTTTTGCGCATGATGGGGAAATACCAGCGCCGGCACGCGCCGGCTCTTTATTATAAAACCCCATTTCTATTCCATACGATAAACAGAATGCTGTATCGGACTCATTGCGAGGACCGATATCGGGAAGTTGCCGATTTAATTCCGGAAAACGCTTCCGTGCTTGATGTTTGTTGCGCCGACGGCGCATTGTATTATCAATTTTTGCGCAGAAAGCGCGTGCAGTATATGGGGCTTGATATCAACTGCGGTTTTATCAGGTCAGGAAACAGAAGAGGCATTGATATACGGTACTTGAATCTGGACACGGCGGCGCACCTGCCGGTTATGGATTATGTGGTTATTCAGGATAGTCTGTACCAGTTTATTCCTGAACATGAAAGACTGATTGAATTGCTTTTGAGCGCGGCCGGGGCGCAGGTGATTGTTTCTGAGCCTGTGAGGAACATGACGGGTTCGCCCAATCCCCTGGCCCACTGGTTGGGATGTACGTTTTCAAATCCCGGCACGGGCCAGAAAAGGCACCGCTTCAACAGGGAAATGCTCAAGGAGTTCATGGGGCATTATGAGGTTTTGGAGCAGAGGGAAATTTGCGGAGGCAGAAATATGCTTTTTGTCCTCAACCCGAGAAATGATCGGGCGCATTTTTAGCAGCAACCTGAATTCGTGAGATGTGAATAATCCGTCTAATGGCCGCATCCTTTGCGGAAATGCGATGATAATACAAAACCTATAAAAATACCGGGAATCTTTTAAACATGTAGGCGGGGGCCCGCAGGATGCCGTGCGGCGACTCCAGGCGTTGGCGCGCCCGGATCTGGAATTCTCTTTGGATTCATGGGGGATCGATTTCAGATCCCGGTATGTTGATTCATATAAACGCCTGGCTTGCGGCGCGGTTTGGGGAATGCGTTTTGTGGTTTCCAATGGACTTTTGAGAAGCAAATGTTTATATCTCACGGGGTTTTGATCGGGGGGGGATTTTACGCTTTATTCGGCTGTGGGCAGTTGACAAAGTAATGATCCGGTTTTTTAGCGTTTGAGCATTTTTCTTGCGTATTTGAGCACGTGGAATTTCCATTGCACAAAGGCGAAGAAAGCGCCCACGAGGATGTAGGGAGCGATGAATACGTAGATGATCATGCCCAGGGGGCCGAGGACCAGGTAGCAGACCACGGCTTTCCACACATGGTAGGCGGAGATGCTGAACCAGAGGGGCAGGCGAAAAAAGGCGGACAGGGAGAAAACCGCGTCGGGCATGGTGCAGGCCGCGGTGAGCACGGCCACGGCAAGGAAGGGCTGGGCCGGGTCTATGGCCAGGTGAAGGACTGTGGTGGCGAATGTGAAAATCACGCCCAGGGTGAGGAAAGACCAGGTGAACAGCATGGCTTCGGAGCGCAGCAGGTGCGACAGGAGCAGGTAGTAGGGCATGTTCACGGCGCTCATGATTTTCCGCGGCGCCGATTTGATGAAACGGTTGATGTTGATGGCCCAGGCCACGGATGTGAGGGTGGTGGCGAACAGGGCCACGCCGAATGCGGCCGCGCCCGGGTGGCGCTCTAGGAACAGGTTTGGGTTGTAGAACAGGGACGAGCCCGCGGCGCCGAGTTTGAACCAGAACGCCAGGCCCACGAGTGCGGCGATGATGCCCACGGCTTTGGAGAATGATGTGATGGGCACGCGGCGCTGGGCGGTGGACAGTTTGACTTCCTCGTTGTCTTTAAGCAATCTGCGGATCACGTCGAAGGACGTTTTGGGTTCGCGCCAGTGGTTGAGCAGGCCGGACAGGCGCATGAAGGGCACGGGGCCGGTTACGTTGCCCGGGTCGCGGTAGTCGCAGAGGGTGCCGGCCACAAAGCCCGCGGTGCGTTCGTGCGCGCTGATTTGTTTGATGTATTGTTGCATGATGAACGCCTGGCGGTCTTCGCTCCAGTGCCCGCCCCAGCGCAGGGTTGCGCCGCGCAGTGCGGCCACGCCCGGGAACATGGGGAACAGCGGTTTATTCGCGGCGCGGCGTCCCCATTGCTCGATTTCCTCCTGCATGTCCGGGATGTGCCGCATGTCCGCGCCCCATTGCACGAGCATCACGGCGTCCACCAGGTCAGCGCACATGTCTTTGTCTGCGGCGCCTCCGGCCGTGAAATACACGGGCCGGTTGTCGAGTCCGCGCGCGGTTTTTACGAGGTGCTCCAGGAACCAGCGGCCTTCCTGGGTTTCATTTTCGATGTTGTGCGCCAGGCCCCACATGAGCACGCAGGGGTGGTTGCGGTCGCGGATGATGAGTTCGCGCAACTGGGCTGCGGCGGACTGCTGGTACATGGGGTCGGCGAGGTCAAAGCTCATGCCGTACCAGGCGGGCAGTTCTTCGAGCACGAGCAGGCCCAGGCGGTCGCACTGGTCCAGCACTCTGGGGTGCGCGGGCGTGGGGCCCAGGCGCACGCAGTTGTAGCCCGCGTCGCGCACGTGCTGCAGGTCATCCTTGATGGCGGCCAGGGTTTCCACCATGCCGGTGTCGTGGTGGTCGGTGATGCGGGAGACGCCGCGCAGGGCCAGTGGTTCTCCGTTGAGCAACAGGCGGTTGTCTTTGATGGCGATGCCGCGCACGCCGAAGCGGAGCACGAACTGGTCCTCATCTTCGCCGAGCATGGTCACGCGGCAGGTGTACAGGGCCGGGTTCTGCGGGCTCCACAGGGCCACGAAGTTGATGTCGAACGCGTGTTCGATCTGTTGCATGCTCCAGTTTTCTTCTTTGTGTTCATGAACGAGCGCGCCCTGGGGCGAGAAGACCTCGATGTGGTAATCGCGGGGCAGCCATTCGGGGTTTTCGATGCGCACGGTGAGGATGGCGGACGCGCGGCCCTTGAGGTCGGGTTCGCACACAGCGGTTACGTCTGAGATGTGGATGGGGCGCGTGGTTTCGATCCATGTTTCGCGCAGGATGCCGCCTTCGTTGCGCCAGCCCACCACGTTGGGCACGGTTTCGCGGCTGAGGCGGTTGTCCACCATGACCTCGAGTTCGCAGCGCCGGTCCGTGGTCACGCGGTCCGTGATGTCGATGGAGAAGGGGGTGTAGCCGCCCTCGTGGCGGCCTACTTCGCGGCCGTCGATGGATACAACGGTGCGGTAGTTGCAGCCGCGGAAGTGGAGCGCCACGCGGCCCAGGCTCCACCCGTCCTCGATTTTAAACAGGCGCCGGTAGTAGCCCTGGCCTTCATAGTATTCAAGGCCGCGGATGGTGTTCCATGAGTGGGGCACGTGGCAGCGGCGCCAGCGCTGGTCGTTGGGCAGGCGGAACTCCCACCACCCGTTGAGCCACAGGATTTTACGCGCCGGGGGGTCGAGGTCCTCGATGGGTTCGGTGCGTGTTTCCGCGGTGGCCGTGTACTCGGGCCGGGCGGTTGTCCATGTGAGGCCCACGAGCAGGGCCAGGGGCGGGAGAAGGATGATCAGGGATTGGAGCAGAATAAGCCATGGCGTCCACGCCAACAGGCCCGCCGCGATGAAATATGCGGCCAGCAGGAGCAGGGATTGGGTTGCTTTTCTCGGCATACGCCCGTTTCAGATGTCCAGAAGTTCTTTTCTGAACGCGCCGATAAAGTCGGCGCAGTAGGGATCGCGGCCTGTGAGAGCCAGGGCCGCGAGCATTGCGGAATTTTGTTTAACGTTCGTGGTGTCCACGATGGCGGAGTCCAGGCCCGCGCTGATGAGCAGGGCCAGGAAGGTGCGGTTAAGCAACGGCCGGGCCGGCAGCCCGTAGGAAATGTTGGTGAGGCCGCACACGGTGTGCGCTTCGGGATGTTCTTTGTGGATGGCGGCCACGGCCTGGATCGCGGCCGGGCCGTTGGCCTGGTCCACGCCCGCGGGCAGGATAAGCGGGTCGATATAGATGCGCGAGGTGTCCACGCCGTCGGCGTTAAGGCGCGCCACGAGTTGTCCGGCGAGTGCGGCGCGCGCCTGCGCGGAGTCGGGCATGGCGTCGTCGCCCATGCACAGGCCCACCACGGCGGCGTTGTATTGTTTCACCAGGGGCAGGACGGCTGCGTAGCGCTCGTTTTCGGCGCTGATGGAATTAATGAGCAGCCAGGGCATGCCGGGCGCGATATCCCACTTGGCGGGCGGCTTGCTTGCGCGCGCGGCGAGCAGGGTTTCGATTCCGGCCTCAATGGCCTGGGGGTTGGCGGAATCAATGCACAGCGGCGCATTGGTGTGCCGCGCGATAACATCCACGAGCCACGTCAGGTTGTCGATTTCTGTTTCGGGCGTGGTGCCGCCGTTTACGTCCAGCATGAGCGCGCCGCCGTGGATCTGGTCGTCGGCTTCTTTACGGATGGCGGCGGCGTTCCGCGCCTTGACCGCTTCGGCGATGCTCTTGCGCGTAGCGTTTATTCTTTCCCCGATTGTCAGAAACATGAGATCGCCCGCCTTTGTGTTTAAATAACATACAGCAGCGCTTGGAATTCTATTTTAATAAAGCGGGAGTGTCAAATTTTGCATGTGAACAAAGTCACAATCTAAAGGGGCGGGGCGTGTTTTCTTATAGGGTGGAGCCGGCATTGAAAATGTTGCTTGGAGGGGAATTTTCGCATGGCGGCTGCGGATGGGGCGTTACGCCAGCGCGATATAGGCAAGGATTCCGGCGCACGCGTAGAGCACTGCGGGCAGGGCGGCCACGGCCCAGGGCGCGGTGTTTTTTTCGTGAAGTGCGGACAGGGTGCGTGCGCGCAGGGCGATTTCCCAGATCGCGGGCGCTATCGCAAGCACCGGGCCGGGCCAGGGCAGGAGCAGGGGCAGGCACAGGAACACGCGCGGGAACAGGCAGCGCGCCAACAGGTTGGAGGCGGCCGCGGGTGTGGCGTTGAGAAACAGGGCGGCGGCTGCGCCGGAGAAGAGCAGGCCCGCGGCCTGGACCGCGGCGGACAGGGCGATCTGCGCGGCCGGAGACCCGGCGGCTGCGCCGTACAGGGCGCCGGCGAACCCGGGCAGGGCCTGCGCATGCGGCGCGAGCCATTGCAGGGCCAGGTCCAGGAAAAGCGCTCCGGCCACGATGCTGATCAGAAACGAAGGCAGGGCCAGGGCCAGGAATCCGGCGATCCAGTCTCCGGGCGCGCCTTGTTCGGGAAGGGGCGCGGTCTGGCCCGGATCCGTGAGCATGATGCGGCCCAGGGAGAATCCGCTCCACACGGCAAGGCCCGTAAACGCGAGCAGGGCCGCGGCAATGGCCAGGGGCAGGGGAAGAGACACGGGCAGGGCGGCGCGGCGCGCGGGCGGGGGCGTGGTTTTGATTTGTTCGCTGTATTCGCGCAGCCAGAAGAACGCGGCCTTTGGCTTGCGGGCGCCGGAAAGCAACCCGCTGAAATTTACGCCGACCGCGGGCGCGGGGTAATCGGCCAGTGCGTGGATGAAATCGCCGTCCAGGGGCGGGCGTTGATCAATGAACAGCCGGGCGCGTGCGAGTTCGAAGAGTTGGTTCTGTTCGGCGCCGAACCGGCCGCGGCCGGCGGTGTTGTTAAGGCGCGCGCGCGCGGCCTGTCCGAATACGAGCGTGGGGCTGTTCGGAAACGCGGCGGTGAATTCATCAAGAAGAACATCGAGCCGGTTTGCGCCGGGCCCGGAATCCAGGAAATCCGTGTTGATCGAGGCGGGCTGGTTCGGGGCCGGGGGCTCGGAGCGCGCGGGCGGGGGAGCGAGGTACACGGGCCGCGTGGGGTCCAGGTCCGCGGCCAGGGCGCGCAGTTGGTCCGCGAATTTGCGGCCGGCCGGGCCGGACGTGTCCAGGCCCTGGCCCAGGCCCCACATCAGAATGGAAGGGTGGTGCGCGTCGCGGCGGATCATGGCGCGCAGCAGATTCGCGGCCCGCGTGGCCATGTGCGCATCGGCCATGTCCGCTTCGGTGAGATTGTACAGGGGCAGGTCTTCGATCACGAACAGGCCCGTGCGGTCGCATTCATCCAGAAGCGCGGGGTGGGGGGGCATGTACACGGTGCGGATGGTGTTGAACCCGGCGTTGCGGGCCTGCTGCACATCGGAGCGGATGCCGTCCAGGGTTTGCACGGGCCCGTATGCGGGGCCCAAATCGTCGGCCCGGTCCACGCCGCGTATATAGATTTCCTGGCCGTTGAACAGGAACCCGGTTTTGCTGAGGGTGAAGGTGCGCAGCCCGAACGAGAGGAATGTTTCATCCATGGTTTCCATGGCCGCAATTTCGCCGTCCTCGCCGTACTGCACTTGGGACAGAGTTGTGAGCACACTGTAGAGCGCCGGGTTTGTGAGGGTCCATGGGTCTGGTTCCTGGAGGATGGCGCCCCAATCCACGGGAGGGGTTTCGCCGGACGGGTCCGGGACCACGGGTTGCGAATGCGTGCGGATAATGGCGCCGTCCGGGCGCAAGAGGCTGATGTACAGAATGTACTCGGGCGCTTCTTCCTCGGCGGACGGGGGCAGAGCCAGGTTGAAGGAGAACTGCAGGGACGCGGGGCCGCCGTCATAATCCACGTTGGCCAGCCGGATCAAGTCCACACGCGCCTGGGGCCGCGCCTGGAGGTAGATTTCCCGGTACAGCCCGCCCCGGGCGGCCATGGCGCGCCCTGCGGCGCTGCCCCGCGGCGCGTGCTCGTTGGACACGGTTATCTGCAGCCGGTTCGGGGAGTCGAAGGATACGCCGCCTGTGATGTCCACGGACGCCGGGTAGAGGCCGTCGCCCACGCTGCCCGCGCGCTCTCCGTTTACATCCACGTCCGCTTTCCAGGCCACGCCCTCGAAGTGCAGCATGACCTGGCGGCCCTCCCATTCGGGGGGCACGCGGAACGTGCGCGAGTAAATGGCGCTGCCCGCGTAATGCTCCAGGCCGGGCATGGCGTTCCACGCGTGGGGCGCTTTCACCGTGGTGGGCTCGTCTCCGGAGTGGAGCCGGAAGGACCAGTCTCCATCCAGATACACGCGGCCGCCGCTGCGCGTGGCCGGGAAGATGATGGGCTCATCGATCTGTCCGGGCTGCGCGCTCCAGCGCCGCTCCGGGCCTGTGCGGGGCCACAACACCCATGCGCATATCCCGGGTGCCAGCGCACCCAACAGCACAAACGCAATGATTTGAATCCACCGGTTCTTCACGAACAAAAAGTATATGGGAAAATATTGAGGATGAACAGACATGCCTGGCGCAGCCCGCGCCGCGCCCGATCATCGGGCCGCAACCCATTGTATTAATGTGCTGTCATTTTTTTTCTTATGCGCCGCCCGGTTCTGCTCATGTTGAAACAGGTCCAGGGCTCTGGCCGGCCTGCTTGCGCAAAATCGGGAAATGCGGCGGCGGCGCCAAGGAATGCGCGGCGCCCCATATTGTAAGGAAACGGGCGTGTGTGCTATACTGCGTTGCGGGCAATGTGCAATTCCATATGCTGTGGCGCCGGTGCTCGCCGGAGAATTGGACGGGACGGAATTTTGACACGAACCCTGCGTTTTATCACTTTTGCCATACTGATCGCGCTGTGCGCGGCCACGGCGTTTCTGGGGGCATCCTGCAAGAGGCCGCCCAAACCGGAACCGTCGCCTGCGTCGGATAAGAATGGCGGGTCCCGGGTTCCGGCGGAACTCGCCCCCCCGGACGACGTGGCCATTTGCGTGTGGGATGACGCGGCCCTGCTGGAATTGGATATGGAATGGCCCCCGCCATACGACTGGCAGGCCCTGGTGTTCCGCAACCTGCAAGGGGCCGGCGCCGTTGTGGTTGCGCCCCTGTTTTCTCTGGACAGCCCCCGGCCCGACCCCGAAGGCGGCGAGCGCCTGGCCCGCGTCATCGGCGCTCTGGCGGGCGCGGCCACGGCAACATTCGTGGTGCTGCCCGCGGAACCCCCTGCGGCCATTCTGCACCACTGGCCGCCCCTGGCCCTGCGCAACGACGATGTGTCCGCACGCTGGGGCGCGATCTACCCGGCTCTGCCCGAAGGGGAGGAATCCGTGCGCTACGGCGTGCTGCTGTCCTCGGACCAGGAGCAGCAGGACAACCTGTCCGTGGAAGCCGCGGCCGCGGCCGCGTTTCTGGGCCTGGATGAACGCCTGTTGCGCGATGCGTGGACGCGCATGGCGTCGCAGGCCGAGCCTTTTCTTGAGTTGCCGTTCGGCAAAAAAAACATCCCCGCCGCGCAAACAGGCGGCTACTACGCTTTCGGAATTCGCCCGTATCCCCTCAAAGACGGATTTCCCGAGTTCTCCTGCCGCGACGCTCTGCTCATGAACCTGGACCCGTCGCCCGTGGCCGCGCCCATCCCGCGCGGCGAGTCCCGCCCGCCCAACGCGGACATGTTCTATTGGCTGCGCGACGTGCAGACGGGCGCGTACCCCCCCCGTGTGCTCGGCTCGTTCACCATCAACGGCATTGCGCCCACCTCGGCCCTTACGCTTTATGACAAGGACCGGCCCGCGCAATTGCTCATCGGCGGCATTGACCGCAACGACAAATCCGGGGCCATGGTGGTTTTCCCTCTGGATAATCCAGAGGCTGAAACCCTGGACGGAGCTATCCAAAGCCTGAATTTTATTCCTCTGGCAATGGCTCTGAGCCGTGACCGGAAATCCATTTCCGTGCTGGACGGGAAAAGCAAATCCATGCTCACCGTGGACGGCAAAACACTGAAGCAAGTCCGCGCCTATCCGCTCAAGGAAGAATACAAACTCCTCGCCGATCCCGGCCCGTACGCAGCCGATGTGGTCGGCGTTCCCACGTATCCCATACAGATGGCCGTGTCCCCGGCCACGGACACGGCTTATCTGCTCGTGCCCTACACAGATTCCATCCTGCGTTTCGACCCCTTTGCAACCCCGGCCATAACCCTGAACAAGCTGCCGGAAAAAGCTTTTCACATGGAATTGACCGACGACGCGCAGTATATCTATCTGCTGGGCGGCGAGGGGCGCGTGCTCTCGGGCCGCACATCAAACATGAAATTTTTCCAGATGAATTTCCCGGACACCGTGGCCTGGACAGCGCCGGCTGCATTCCACTTCCGGGGCCTGTCCGAGTCTGCGGCGGCGGCCTCGGCCCCGGCGTCTGCGCGCCCGGCGTCCAAGGCCACAGCATCCACAGCCGTGCCCGCGCGCCCCGCAGTTACAGACTACCGTTCCCTGTTTACTATCGATGCGCAGAGCAAATCCATTTTCGCCATTGACTCGGCCGGGGAAACAAAACCCCTGCGCCTGTATGCCTCGCCCGCGCAAATCCGTCCCGACATCGCGCAGGGCGAAACCATAGCCATTGAACCTGTCACCCTCATCCATACGCCCACAGACACCCGCCTGTTCGTGCTCATGCGCGTGACCAAGGACACCACCGGCACACTGCCGCCGCACCTGCTCGGCATCATTGACCCCTATTCGCGCAACTGGCTCACCACCGTGGCGCCCGTGAACCTGTCCGGAATCATCACCCCATTTGTGGCCGGAGACCTGATCGTGCTTGTGGCGGCCGGCGACGCCGGGCTCAATGGAGTGGTGGTGGACACGGGCGCTTCATTGCGCGGGCTGCGGCACGACATGGCCGGCGCACTGGCCGGCAAGGCCGTGCTTGTGACCAGGGATTTCAGCGGATTCGCACCGCACCGGGCCATGTTCGGCGTGGACAGCGACAACACATGGCCGCCCCATCAAATCTCCGCCACCATCATTCAAAATCTTATCAACGGCGACTTCGCCCCGGTGCGCTGAAACGCATAGCCAGTCCGCGCTGCGCCCAATTATTTTGCGGGGCATCGTTTGTGGACACGCGCGTCCCCTATAATTCATTCTACAGCAGCAAATTCCTGTTGGCAGACACCGTATGGTACGCATCGACTTTACAGAGCCTTTCCCCTGCGCCGCGAATACCGCCTATGCCGCAGCCACCTCGGATTATCCCGGGATCGTTGATTATGTGCCCAACATCGAGCGTCTTGAGACCCTGGAGCGGGTGCCGACCGGAGACGGCCGGGAACGCGGGTTATATGAGTTTCATGCCAAAAGCCCGCTTCCGCCCGTGGTTCAAAGCATCATCCGCCCCGAAATGCTGAGCTGGAAGCAGACCCTTATCTATGATCCCGCGCGCCTGCGCATCGACTGGACCGTGCATCCGTTTTTCTTTCCGGAACAAATTCACTGCCACGGAATCACAGAATTTCAGGATACGGCGCCGGGCCGCAGCCGTGTGCGCGTGACCGGCGAGTTTTTCATTCAGCCCCTGCCCATCCCCGCATTCCCCAATGCATTTATCGCCAAAGTCAGCGCCTTGCTCGAAGCTGCGGCAGGCAAGCTTATCGAGCCGAATCTCAAACAATTCTACAGGGCGATCAAGAAATTCGGGGCGGACAACGGGTTGTTTTAAAGAACATCATGCGGCCCCCATGCTATTGTTTATGGGAGAATCAAACCCGGCTGTGTAATCCATGCACAATGAGTTATGAGAATTTTTCCAGCAGATCTGTGAATTTCCTGTGCAGGAAGTCTTTGTCGAATTCCTGGAAATCCGTGAGCATGGCGTCCTGCTCGCCCGCGGCCAGGTATTTTGCGGCTGCGGGAAAGAAATACGTTTCCTCGCGCGCAATGTGCTGGCGGTAAAAATCAACCATGGCGTGCAGTTCGCGGATGAGGTCCGTGAGCGCGCCCGGCTCGGCCTGGCTCGCCCGCGTTTTCAGGTCCCCGAGGCGGGCGGCCAGTTCGCGGCTGGTGCGGTGCTGCGCCAGAAATTCGTCAATCATATGCCTGTGGTCCAGCGCGATTTCCTTGCGGTTGAGCGCCGTGAACAGAATGGACTCTTCTTTGGCGTGATGCGATTCTTCCATATAGATTTCCGCGAAATCGATGGCCGCGTTCAAAAAATCCAAATCTGGGCGGTCCCCGTTTTTGAGCGTTTCCAGTTCCTGCTCCATGCGGTTCGCCAGCCTGCGGATAAGCTTGTGCTCGCGAATCAGGGGTCCCATGAAGTCCATGCCGTGCGCCTCGCAAAGTCTGTCATATTCCGGATTTGATATATTATACCGCCCATGGGGGCCCGTGGAATTTATCACAATAAAAATGAATGGTTCGCATGGCGCAAAGAAAAGCGCCCCCGTGCTGCTGTGATTGCCGGATTTTCGTCTCAGATGCGCGTGGGCGCCAGCAGGTTGCGCTGCAGGGAATCCATGGAATCGAAGAACTCGAAGGCGGGCACGTTTTCTGTGGCGTTCGTGAGTTTCTCGCGGAACTCGTCTTTGATACCGATGAGCTTGATGCGCACATGGCGTTTGACCCGGCTGAGCTTGCGGGCCAGGTAATCGCCGGCTTCGGGAGTCATGTTCTGCACCTGCCCGAAATCCAGAACCACGGTGGACCTGCTGCGCGTGAGTTTTTTGATGCGGCGCTTGATGAGGCGCGCGCGCCGACGGTCAATGTGCCCGTCGAACCCCACGAACGAGGTGCGGGAATTGATCTCATAAGCCGAGGAGATCCGAAGCCGCAGAATTTCATATTTTTCCCTGGCGCTGTCTCCCAGGCGGTGTTTGTATTCCACGAGGTGTTCGCGTGTCGAGGCGGGGTCGAATTCAAACCCGTAGTCGCTGGCCCATTCGGAAATCGCGCCCTGGTGGTTGCGCAGCCACGAGCTGAAATCGCGGGACGTGCGTGCGGCTTTGCGCACCAGGCTGCTGCCCAGAATGCGCAGGGCCGCATTCATGCTGTCGAACCGCAAGGCGAATTTCAGGGCCTGGCGCCAGGAGTAGAACTGGAGCATGCCCCAGAGGATGCCGCGCTGAAGCTGCTCGGGCGACATGTTCTGGGGCGTGTACACCACGTGGTGCCCGTCGTACAGGCGCCAGTCGTGGGTGAAAATGCGGCCTGCCAGTTCCAGTTCGTGCGCCGTGTCTGTGCCGGGCAGGGGGGTGAGGGCCAGGAACTGCACGGTGTCGATGCGCATGCGGTTGGCGAAACGCAGGGTTTCGCGGATGGTCTCGGGCGTATCATCGTCCGCGCCCAGCATGAACATGCCGTGCACGCTGATCTGGTGGCGGTGCAGGGACTGGATGGCGTTGCTCACATCCTCCACATTCTGGTGCTTGTTGAGGCGCTCCAGGGTTTTGGGATTTACGCTTTCAAAGCCGATGTACACGCGGCTGCACCGGGTTTCGTGCATGAGTTTCATGAGTTCAGGGTGCTTGGCGATATCCACGCGCGTCTGGGCGCTCCAGTTTTTGAGCTTGATGCCGCGCTCTTTCATGCGGGTCAAAAGCTCCATGGTGCGCTTGGGCGCGGCCGTGAAATTGTCATCCACAAAGAACACGCTGCGCCCTTTGTATCGTTCCAGTTCGTCGAGCACATTTTCGGTGCTGCGCACGCGGTAGCGATGCCCGAACATCTGGGTGACCGAGCAGAATGTACAGTGGAAGGGGCAGCCGCGCGAGGTCTGCACCGGGATGATGCGCATCTTCTTGCCGAAGTGGATGGCGCCGAGGTCGGGCGCGGGCAGGGTGTCCAGATCGCACACCAGGGCGCGGTCTTCGGTGGCCACGTATTCGGATCCGTTATAAAAGGAAATGCCCTGGACCGTGTTGAGGTCGCCGCCGGTTTTGAGGGTTTCAACAAGTTCGGGGAAGGTTTCATCGCCTTCGCTGCGCACCACGATGTCGCAGTAGGCCAGGGCCTCTTCGGGCACGAACGTCACATGCGGGCCGCCCATGACCACGGTCTTGCCCATGCCGCGTGCAAAGGATGCGATTTTGTAAGCTTCGCCGGCTGTGCTGGTGGTGGCGGACACGCCCACCAGGTCGGCGTCGCGCAGCGCGCTCATGGGCACGGCTTCGCGCTCCTGCACATAAACATCCACCACATAGCCGCGGCCGCGCAGAATGCGCGCCATGAGCGGCAGGCCCAGCCGGGGCACGGTGAATGCGCTGTAAATATGGTATCCGGGAGCGCGCGGCTCCACGAGGACAATGCGATGAATATCCTGTTTGGTCTCTTTCATGACATTATGGGCTCGCTTTCCTTCATGTCTCTATTTTAGTTATTTGTATGATTCCATTATACGCTACTGTTCGGGGCTTTGTCTGCATTCGGGGGAATCGGGAGTGCGGCCCCGGGCGAGCGCCCGGAGCGCGGGGGATCAAGCGGTGCGCACAAGGCAGCGCATGAACCGCTCGAAAATGGATGGTTCGAAACGCCCGGACAGGGTTTCCCTTTTGAGGCGTTTGAGGGCTTCGATAGGTTTGAGGGCCGGGCGCCAGGGGCGATCGAAATAAACCAGGGCCTCGAAATCGTGGATCAAGCCGATAACCTGTGCGAAATCCGGCACGTCAGCAATTCCGTCCGGGTAGCCGCTGCCGTCGCAGCGCTCATGGTGGTGCAGGGCCGCGTCACGGATGTCCACGGGAACGCCGCAGGATTCCAGGAGCCGGTATCCCTTGCGCGTGTGTTCGCGGTAACGCAGGAACATGTCATCTTCCAATGGTGCGGGCGCCTGCATTACCTCCTGCTCCAGGTCGGCCACGCCGATGTCGTGCAACAGGGCGGCCAGGGCCAGGCGGCGGCATTCATCCGCGGGCAGTTTATTGTGAAACGCATAGCGCAGGGCCAGGGCCAGCACATTCACCGAGTGCAGGGCGGTTGTGTGATTCTTTATCGCAACCTGCACGAGCTTGTCCAGAATTTGCTTGTTGTTTCCGTACTCGTAAACCAGGAATTCCGCGGCTCCGGCAGCGGCCTCGGCGCCCGATTTGTTGGGATTGCTCATAGCCAGGTTCAGGACACGGGCCAGGGACTGCTTGATGAGGCCGGGATCATTGGACGCAATATCCTGCTGCAGCTTGAGGCCCACCTTGCTGCGCAACTCGAACATGCCTGGTTCCTGATCGTCGCCTATGATGCACAAAAGCGGCGGATAGCGATTTTCGGTCACGCCGAGATCTTCCATGCGTGTATTGGCGGGTTTATAAAGCACGGGCCGCGCATCGGCGTCTGTTTGGCTGTAGATCGGAGTTCTATAAAAATAATCGGCAATGCTTTTGTCGATAGCAATCATAGGTGTTCACCTCCCGCAGGAGCGCCGCACGTGCAAGTATACCATTCTGTTGGCAAAACATGAATTGGTAGGAATAAGTTCCTGTTATTCGGGGACAGCATGAGCGGCCCAATTCCGCAGAACCAGCGGCCGGGGTGGGATCAGGCTGAGTGAAGGCATTGATCCAGGAGCACCTGAAGCATGGGGCTGGGGCGCAGAATGAACAGTTTTTTTCCGCGGCGGCGGAACTCAAACACCAGATTGATGAGAGCGCCAAGCCCCGTGGAATCAATGAAATCTACGTTCTGCACATCCAGAACCATGGGTTGGCTGCTGGTGTCCAGGAAGTATTCGGTGCGGAGGCGCAGGTCGCGCTCATTTTCCATATTCAGCTCGCCCTGGAGCACGATGGCATTGTATTTTTCGGTGCGTACTTCACGCATTTGCAGGGCCGCGCCGGAGTCTGTCCTGGCATCGCCGTCCATGTAAAGTGAGACCGAATTGAGAAGGCGGACCGTTTCCTCTTCCAGTTCCGGGTCCATGGCAAAGAGAGATTCAGCGATTGACATGGTATTATCCCAGTCACGCCGGGTGTTGCACAGATTCGGGTCCGTTGGGGTTCCGGCGCGTCCCGATCCCTTTATACCCCTGAGTGCAGCCGCTTTAAACGTAAAAATGCAGTTTGTTATTTCGCGGGGCTTGTCGCGTGAAATTGATTCGCGGCGTGGCAGACACTACCGCGCCGCAAGCGCGGTTTTGCCCGAAAAGTTTTTGGGAATGCGGGGAAATCTTTAAGGGTAAGGTGGATTTGTAACAATCACACGTGGATGCGCAGCAGGCGCATGGGCGGGGCGGCCAGGTATTTGAAGGCGTGCTGTTTCCAGCCCAGGGCTTTTGAGAAATCGCGCAGGTAGTCGTCGAACGTGCGGTTCTGGAACTGGAGAATGCGCTGGGATTCGGTGGTGTCGTACCAGTCCAGGTAAAAGGGCTTGTCCGTGAATTTTTCCCAGGCGGGTTCGGGGAAGCCCCAGAGGGCGAAGGTGCGCAGAATCTGTTCGCGGTAGGTCATCTGGCAGCGCGGGCCCCCGGCCAGGATGAATGTTTTTCCGAGCGCTTCCGGGTTGTCCAAAGCATGGAGCAGGGCGTCGCACACATCGAACAGGTGGCACATTTCGATGCGGTTTTGGGGCGGGATCATGCGCATCTGCCCGAAATCGCCGGGCCGGATTTGCAGATAGAGGATGGCGCTGAACCGGAAGATGGAAAAGGGCAGGCCGCTGTTGCGGATCAGCTCTTCAGCCTGAATTTTTGTGCCATTGTAATTATCCACGGGATTGAGCGGGTGGTCGATGGCGATGGGCGGGGTTTCGTGCGCGGTGACGCCGAACACGGTGACGGATGAAGAAAAGCGCAGGGGGATGGATTTGCTGGAGGCTGCGCTTTCGGCGTCTATGGCGTTGAGCACATTCTGCGTTCCGCCCACATTGACCTTGCGGGCCAGGTCCGGGTTGTCCTCGGTGCGCGGCACGAGCATGGCGGCCATGTGGATGACTTCGTCCACGCCGCGCACGGCCTCGCGCACGGCTGCGGCGTCCGTGACATCGCCCCACACGGGTTCAATGCCGGGCGCGCCTGCGCCCATGGTTTTTTTGTTAACGGGCGTGGGCAGATCGAATATGCGGATGCAGTGGTTTTGCGCCGCGAACCGGCGCGCGAACACCGCGCCCAAACCTCCGGCGCCGCCGGTGATCAGGATTTTTTTTGGGGTGGTCTGCACCAGGTTTCTCCAGTGATTGCGCTTGACTGCGTGGGGGCCGGACCTCCGGCAGCGGCATATCCGAAAAAGGGAATTGCCGGGTGTGCGCGGGCGATTACTCTTCGGGCTCCCACATGGAAATGATTTTCCAGTCTCCGTCGAGCACCAGGCCCATGGCCAGTTCGTCGCCCAGGTCGTCTCGTATAATGATGGCGCCGCATGTTTTGACTCCGAGTTCCTGGTCGCCCACTTGCTTGAAAACTTCGTAGGTGGAGATCTTTTCTCCCATCATGCCGTAGTAATCGGACAGGGAGTAAATGTCGTCGCACGCGAATTCCTGGGCTTCCACGGTTTTGCAGGTTCCGTTGGTCAGTTCATCCCACTGCATATCCTTTTCCACTTCTTCGCGGGCCAGGGCGGCGGCCATGTCCACGGCCTGATCCATGGTCATTCCCGATTCCTCCATGTCCTTGATATCCTGGTCGGACATTTCTTCGAGCATGGCCAGCCAGGCCATGAACCGCCAGCCCACGAAGTCGAGCATGCTGGACATGTCCTGGGCAATGGCGCCGCAGAACCGGTCGCCGAATCCGAAGATGGATGTGGAGGTGCGGTCATAACCGTTTTGCGATTTGTGTTCGGTCGCGGTTGCGCCTCCGGATTTCGCATAAAACTCGGCCATGGTCATGGTGGGGGTTTCCGAGATGTACGGGATAGCGTAATTGATGGGCAGGGAGAAGTTGAGGTTTTCGCCGGCCGCGTCGCCCATGATCGCGGACGTGATGCCGATGACCTCGCCTTTTTTGTTGATGAGCGCGCCGCCGCTGCTGCCGTGCGTGACCGTGGCGTCGCTTTGAATAACCTTGTAGCCGTCGCCCGAGTCGCGCACCTGGCTGATGATGCCGCGGGAGATGGTGTGCTCCAGGCCGAGCGGGTTGCCGATGGCCACGACTTCCTCGCCCACGCGCACGGCGCTGGAGTCGCCCAGCAGGGCTGGCTTGAGTTTGATGGCTTTGATTTTTATGACAGCCAGGTCTTTGCGCTCGTTGTAGTCCACGATATCCACGTCATCGTAGATGTCGCCGTTTTTGAGTTTCACGGAAATGGCGGCCGCGCCTTGAATCACATGGAAATTTGTGAGAATCACACCGGTTTCGGACACGATGATGCCGCTGCCCTGGCCCTGGTACTGGGAGCCGTCGACCGTGTAAATGGCCACAATGGATTCCTGATATTTCTCCATGATTCCGGCCGCATCAATGTCCGCGGCGGCGCCGCGCGCCAGGAGCAGAATCAATATCAGCGTGATGCCCGGCAATAAGGGTTTTTTCATATGCCGCCTCGTTGACAGATATTTTCGCGGTATGCGCCGCGAACCCGGTTCCCTCAAAGCAAAACAGAAAAGGGCATTCTTGTTTCCTTTATTTAAACAAGTCGCCCAGGACCTTCTGGAACGCCTCGCAGCGATCCTTTTTGAATGCCGCGCCCGCTTTCATGTCCAGGCTCAGTTCCATGTACGCCTGTTTGTCCGGGTCGTAGGGCGGCCATGCCGGGGCGTCTTCGTAGGACGGAACGCCCGTGTGCGCGAATCCGGCCCACAGGCCCATGACTTTGCGCGACACTTTTTTATTGTTGGCGTAGGGGAATTTCATGCCCAGGAACGTCATGTTGCCAAATACAAACGGCAGCTCGGAGCCGTGAAACGCGCCCCAGTCGCCCAGCATTTCCACGCCTTCGGGCTCATGCGTGAAATGGTACAGGAAAACCGGCGCGCCCTGGGAAGCCATCTGGCTGGCGTTAATGCGCGTGGGACACGCGAACGCCATGTCGCCCATGAGTTCGGCGTAGGCTTTGCGCGGGGTCTCGTATTTGTCGGGATCGTAGAAGTCGAGAATAGTCTGGTCCATCACGGATGTGCCCATGATGGCCTCCATTTTGGACGTGTCTTTGGCCAGCTTTGCGTCGAAGTCCGCGCGCGTATCCAGCTTGTCGTTGAACACGAAGAAAGAGGCCTCGTCCTTGTTGGTGCCGATGATTACAGGGATGTCTTTTTGGAAATTGCCTGAGCGGAACGCGGCGGCCGCGGTCATGGGGTAGAGCTTGCCTCCGGCCAGGGGCTCGGAAGGGAATTTTTCAGTCGATCCGGGCGTGTCCAGGAACATGATGCCGCTTTTGACCTTGAGGAGGATGTCCTCGGCGGGCAGGGTGCGCAGGCACTCCGCGGCCGCGGCCGGGTCCGTGCAGCCCAGGTTTTCGGCGATGGCCTGGCCCACGGGCATGAGTTCGCCAATGGTTTTGCTGAGCAGGAACACCGGGCCGCTCTCGATGATGGCTTTCTGGAACAGGCCTTTTGCGAGCGGCGACGTGAGGTGCATGGCGATGCTCATGCCCCCGGCGGATTCGCCGAAAAGAGTCACATTGCCCGGGTCTCCGCCGAAACTGGCGATGTTGGCCTGGACCCATTTCATGGCCTGGACCTGGTCGTACATGCCGTAATTGCCTTCATTGGATCCGTCGGGGTCGGCCAGGGCCGGGTGCAGGAAGAACCCGAACGGGCCCAGGCGGTAGTTGATGGTGACTACAACCACATCTCCGGTGGCAGCCAGGCGCGCGCCATAGTAGGTGTCCATGATGCCGGACCCGTGCTGGAACCCGCCGCCGTGGATGAACAGCATCACGGGTTTCTTTGCGTCAATGTCTTTTGTGGGCGCCCAGATGTTGAGGTACAGGCAGTCCTCGTCGCCCGTGGGCTTTTTGTTGGCGCCCAGGTCCACCATGGGTGTCTGGTAGCACTCGGCGCGGAATGTATCGGCCATGAGCGGCTCGGCCCACGGGGCCGCGGGCCGGGGCAGGCGGAAGCGCAAATCGCCCACGGGCGGGGCCGCGAACGGAATGCCCTTGTATTCGCACACCCCTTTGTTGTCCACGCCCGTGACCGGGCCCTTGTCCGTGGATATGCCGGTGCAGTCGGCCGCTCCGGCCAGGGCCGGCGCCGCGCACAGGCAGGCCAGCAACAGCGCGCCAAAAAGTGTTTGCGCCAGGTGTTTCGGGAAACGGTTCATGTGGAATCCTCCAGAGATAGTGCCGATAAGATGCGCTTCATTTTATGACGCGGGCGCGGGAGGGTCAAGCGCAAGGCACATTGCGGGCCCGCGAGTTGCTTAAAGGGTTTTATTCAATCTTGCCGCGGATCCTGCTTTTACACCCTTTGATCGTTGTGCGCCAATCTTTCCTGATTCAGAACACTTTGTCGAAAAACGAGCCGACTTTTTCAAAGGCGTTTTTCTTGTTGCCGGGTGTTTCCGCCGGAGGGGCGGGTTCCGGGCTTACGGGCACGGGCAGGTAGTGCGCCTGTTTCCAGGACTCATTGAGGCGCCAGCGCACGCGCGGCATGGATGTGGCGCCGCCCACCTTGAGTTCCGCCACCACATCCGAGGTATCGGCGGCGGGCACTGGCGCAAGCAGGTTTCCGAGGCCGGCGATGCCCGCGGCCTGCGCCCGCGCGAATGTGGCCCTGCCGCGGATGTCCATGCTCCCGTCCGCGCCAATGCCTCCCCTGGCCTCGAAGTCTATGGCGTCCCCGGTGATAGTCAGTTCCGCGGCTTGGAGTTGTTTTTTAAAATACGTGATATGCGCGCGCGCCCGGTCAAATGGGATGGCGCCCCCGCCGCCGCCCAGGGATTGAAATATTTTGCCCTTGGACAGCAGTAATTCCGCATCCGCCATGATGCCGCTGAGATTATCCGTGTTGCCGCTGAACGTGATATTGCCGCTGGCCCCGCCGGCCAGGGGCGGGTTGAATCCGGGCACGCGCTCCGCCAGTTCCTTGATGTCATCAAACAGCACCGACACCGTGAAGTCAAAGCCCACAACGGGTTCGGCGGCCCGGTCCAGCAGATCCTCAATCGTGAATTCCCCGCGGGTCACGCGCAGGGACCCCCAGTCCGTGTCCAGCCACGCTTTGCTGAATACCAGCTCGCCGCCGTCCCTGGCGCCTTGGATGTCAAGTTTTGCTTTGCTGATCGTCAGGAAATCCTTGCTTTCTTTGGCTCCGGGCATGAGGGGGATTTTCAGCGCGATATCGTCGGACTTGAGAGAGAATCCGATATGTGTGCCGAGCAGGTTGCGGGTGTAGCCACTGGCGGAAATCGAACCGTCAACGCGTCCGCTGATCAGGCCGGGGATGCCCGTGGCGCGGCCGGCGAGCGCATCGATCCGCATGTCCGAGATGCCGAACCGCAAATCATAATCCGGGGTGTCCGGGTCAAAATTGAAGGCGCCGGACACATCCAGGCGGCCATTTTCAAGTTCGGCTTTGAGCCCCTTGATGGCCAGGGCGTTTCCGGATGCCGAGAATTCGCCGAGGATATTGCTGACAAGCAACATGTCGCCGCGCAGGGCTTTGATCTCCACACGGCCGCGCCGCGTATCGCCCTGTTGCGGGCCCAGGCGCACGCGCACATTATTGAGGGTGATGGTGCGGCGTGCGGCCGGGTAAGTGAAGTCCAGGCGCAGGGCGCCGCGGCTGATGGCCAGCTCGGGGATGCGCTCCAGGCTCTGCGCCAGGACGCCGGGCGCGGCTTTTTCGTCCGTGCGCATTCCCATATCCGCAGCAATGGCGGACAGGGTGCATTCCTGGGCGCCGCAGTTGCGCCGCACGGACAGCTCGGGCGCGGTGAGGCTCAGCTTGACCGGCACGTAGTCGCCCCCGAGCAAGCGGCCCAGGGAGAATCGCGCATTCAGGACGCCGATGTCCGCTGTGATGCCGCGGTCCGGCCCCCAATCCGCGCGCACGCCGTACAGGCGCACAGAACGCAGCCCGGACACGCGCACTTTTTCCAGCCGGATAGCGGCGCCGCTGTATTTGCCCATCAGGGATTCCATGCGCCGCAGGGACGACGGCGTGTTGAGGATGGCGTTCGTGCTCAAAACCACGGACAGAACCAGGCCGAGCAGGGCCGCGGCTGTGGCGATCAGAATCTTTCTGCGGCGGGCCGGAAGCTTTATTTTTAAGGATTCATTTATCATGTCGTTATGCATTGCGCACTCCCCATATAGGCAATAATGGCGGCCCGTGATATAATCTAACATCTGAAATAATGGAAACACAGCCGGGCGGCAATACGTTACACTACTATTAATATCACGTAGATGCGCTGCGGCTGGCAAGGCTCAGGATTACGGGCCGCGCATTCGGCTTCTGGGAGGCACACACGCATGCGAATCATGATCACCGGCGCGTCCGGATATTTCGGCCAGCTTCTGGCGCAGAAACTGCGCGACGACCTGGGCGCAGACACGGAAATTATCGGCGTGGATGTGCGCGAAGCCGAAGATCAGACCCGGGAGATGCGCTTTATCGCCGGGGACACGCGTAAAAAACGCATCGAGGATCTGTTCAAGGTTCAGGACCAGATTGACACGGTCATCCACCTGGCGCGCGACTCCACCCCCGGCCTGCCCAGCGACAAGTCCATGATGACCAACGTGTACGGCACATCGCACATGCTTGAACTGGCCCTCAAGTACAAAGTCAAACAATTCATCTTCCCCAGCGCCAGCATCGTGTACGGAGCGCACACGGACAATCCCGCGCTCATCCACGAGTGCCATCCGCTTCTTGGCAATCGCGACGTATCCAATATCCGCGACCGCATCGAAGCCGACATGATCTGCCAGTCTTTCTCCCAGAATTCCAAAATGAAAGTGGTTATTCTGCGCATCGTGCCCATCTGGCGCGCCCAGGGCAACGGCATGCTGCAACGCTACATGAAACACGACCTGGTGCCCACGCTCATGGGCTATGATCCCATGTTTCAGATCATCTATGAAGAAGAAGTTCTCGAAGCCTTCAGCCTCACGGTGCGCCACCCCAAAGCGTTCGGCGCGTACAACATCCGCGGCCGCGTGTTCAAGCCCCTCACAAAAGTCATCAAGGAACTGGGCAAATTCCCGGTGCCTCTGCCCGAACCCCTGGTGCACAAGAAAGGCCAGTTCCGCTGGTCCGAAAACGTGCGCTTCGATTTCAATTACCTGAAATATCCGTTCTGCGTGGACGGGGATCGCGCACGCCGCGAACTCAAGTACAAGCCCGAGGAAATCACCGTCACCCGCGTCTGAGCACAGCACATATTCCGCAGGGAGCGCATTCATGAGCGATTACAAGGATCTTAAGCAGAAGCACTTTTTCGACGGCACGGCCGAAGCATTCATGAAGGACCTGCTCATGCGGTCCGACGCGGGCATGCAGGACGGGCAGTACGACATGATCGGCGGGGACATTGACTGGACCGCCAAAACCATGACATTTTTTATGTGGTTCTACATATTTTATTTCCGCGTGGAAGTGCACGGCATAGAGAACATGCCCAAAGAAGGGCCCGGGCTCATCGTGTCCAACCATGCGCCCATTTTCCCGTTCGACGCCACACAGATCGCCATCGCCTGCCTGCTTGAACCCGAAAAACCCCGCTACGTGCGCACTATTGTGAACCGCGCCATCGCGGACATCCCGTTCTTTTCAACCCTCATGTCCCGCACAGGCCAGGTCATCGGCTGCGACGACAATGTGCGCCGTGTGTTTGAGAACGAGAACCTCGTGGTGGTGTTTCCCACAGGCGCCGAAGGCGACATGAACACCATATTCAACAAGTACCAGGTGCATGAATTCGCGGTCGGGTTCATGGAATACGCCCTGCGCTACCGCACACCCATCACGCCCACGTGCGTAATCGGGTCCGAGGAAGCCGCGCTCACCCTGGGCAAAATCAACACCAACCTGGCCGGATTCAAGCACATCCCCGTGACCCCCATATTCCCCTGGCTCGGCCCCCTGGGGCTGATTCCGTTCCCCAGCAAATTCCACATATATTTCGACCCGCAGATCGATTACCACACCGAGCACCGCGAGGATCGCGACAACCCCGAAAAAGTGCGCGAACTGGTCCACGGCCTGCGCGACCACATTCAGCATATGCTGGACACGGCGCTCGGGCGCAAATAACGATTTAATCTCTTGCCGCCATGCCTTTGGTTTTACCCCATACCGCAGCAGACGGGTATTCCTGCGCCTGCGATTTCCTGGAGCCGGCCCGGGACCGCGCTTTCAGCCAAAGGTGACCTGCTGTACGATTTCTTTTTGGTGGATGAGTTGTTCGATGGCGTCTTGCGCCGCGGGGTCGGTGATGGGCTCCACGCGCGACACGCCCGCGGCATTGCGCGGCGCGGCCACGTATCCGGGCACATACGCATAGCGGCACCCGCCCGCGCCGCAGCACGCACGGTCGATAATGGTGTGGCCCAACACAACAAGCACCGCGCGCGCCCCGTGCTCCACGGTGAATTCCTTTTCCATGGTGTAATGCCCGGACACGCTCTCGATCTGCTCGCCCGGCTCCATGTGCCTGTAATCTTCCTGCATAGCCCGCCTCCCGGCAAACGCGATGTCCTTTAATTGTAAGCTTTTTGCCTTGTGAATAATACGGCGTTCGTGAACGGATTGTGTCCCGAAGCGTGCCGGGCGTGGCCGGAGTGGGCCGATACAGGAGCTGACCCGGATAGAATTCCAGATGGAATTCCGATTCATGGCCAAGTCTCTATAGTCTCTGATTGTCGTATTTATTCTATCACAATCTGGTCGGGTGCGGGGTCGTGGATGAGTAAAATATTCAACCGCGAATCCCGCGGGTTTTGCGAATGGGAATGGCCAGGGGATAAAGTGCGCTGTGCAGCCGGGAACGTGTGGACTTTTTGCAGTTATACCATAAGGCAAGAGCCCGGCCATGGGTTTGCGAGGTTTCGCAGGTCCCCACTTTTCCTTGTCCTGTTCAGAGCTGCGGAAGACATTTTATTACAATGAACAGCTTCATATTATTTGCCGTTTTTATGCAGCCGAAACAGTAAAAAACACTGATTTTCCTTGATAAAAACATGTGCAGGAATGATTTTCTGGTGCTTGGTGATACTTAAAAAACCTTTGCGAACCAGTTGCTAAGCTATGATTCGTTAATATAGAATGAAATGTGGCAAGATGTGGTTTTTGAATACAGGCGCAATGCATGGTGTGCCTGAATTCAATGCAGGCAGGGTTGCGTGTTAAAATTACACACGGGTTTTATTCGCTTTATCAAGCTTCATTCAGGCGATCTGTCCAATTGGACACAGGGTGAAAAAACTGATGCGGCAAGGGCGGATTATGCACCGGACCGGGCCGGAAACAGCACAGCGCTGCAGAGTCGGCGAGAACCTACCCAGGGTTGCCCAGGGCCGGTCAAGTTGCTGATCACGGGGCCTGCGGGACAAGGCGTGTAAAATGTGCGCCGATCAGCAACCAAGGGATGTCCACTTGGGGCAGGCGAACTGGAAACGATAAAAAAGCTATATTCAAAAGGGTTTTATTGAAATGCAGCAAGTGCTTAATAGCAAATGGATGCCATGGGTAACAAGTACACCTGGTGATTTTATATGGGACATGGCCAGTTACCTGGATCATGGACAGGCCTCATTTTGAGGGATCGGGGCGCTTCACCGGGCCACAGCAGGGAAATTCGTCTTCCGGGGCGGCAATATCGGTTGCGAACACGGTGCGCCCGTCCGCCAGGAGCTGGTACGGGATCAAAAACAATGGATTGCCCGCAAGCTCCAATGATACCTGATGTTTGAAAGACGTTGTTTCTATGCGCACCATGCGTAATTTCCGTTTTCTTTACTTGCGCAAAAGCAGGGGCAGAAACCGCAGGGCCAGGCGGATGCGCCACGGGCATGGCCCCAGCGCCACCCACCCCAGGCGCACGAACCGCGCCAGAGCCGCGGCCGGGCGCGGGTGGCGCGCCAGATGCATAAAGGTGCGCCGGTCGCAAAACAATCCCATTTGCGCCGGCCCCCGCTGCTCGGCCAGCCGGGTCAGCATGATCGCTGCGCGTTCCGCTTCGCTCTTGCCTGCCAGGCCCAGGGGTTCAAGCATGTCGCTTGTTGATATAAATACCGCTTCTCCGTTTTTCAATTCAAGAATCAAACTTGCCCACAACCCGCCTTCATCGTCAAAAACGCCCACTACAATCCGGATATCCATGGGTATCAGCCGGCGCAGCACAGGCGGCATCCCGGCCTGCATGCGAGCCAGCATGGGCCCGGGATCCGGCCATACATGAATGCCCGCGCCCAACTCGCCGCCCAGGGCGCGCAGCACTGCCCGTCCCTGTTCTGAAAAAGGATCCGCGAATTTCACACCCGACTGCGCAGCCGCGGCAAGGCGCTTGACCGCGTTGCGCTCAAGGCACACCACCCACTCCACACCCTCCTGCGCCGCGAGGCTGTGCAGATGAAGCGGACCGTGAAACGCCACGGACACATCCGTGCCCTTGCGCGTATGCACCGCGTGAAACAGGCGGCTGCCACTGTAAAACAAGATCAGGCCCGGACCGCGCACACCCTGTTCAGGCGATAGAAGCCGCGCCACACGCGCATACTGGTTCGGGTCAATATCTACTATTTCCACGTTTTTTGACAGCATAAAGGCAGCCATTCTTTGTTTCCGAAATCGAAATCAATCAGGTGCGGACCCACTGCCGCGGCGCACTATGAAGGCGCGCACCGATTGTGGGCCAAGCCGCACTTTTGGGTTGGAACCTGTGAATTGCTCCCCGGTAAACCCATCCACAAGAAACTCACCCGGGTTGAGCCGGATGCAGGGCGCA
>Ga0351857_1031_pt1 | contig 28485 bp, 22 predicted proteins | sample BONcelHFGM3001D9_FD_206801 | JGI IMG/M metagenome (GOLD analysis project Ga0351857, IMG submission 206801) | Enriched cells from coal bed in the Powder River Basin, Montana, United States - BONCAT cells FGM rep2 HSBNCT.FGM.300.1.D9 ... | reverse complement strand
CTGGTCATTAGGAAATTTAGTCATTAAGAAATTAAAAATATCTAGGTGTGAGCATTCTGGTTCGTTTAAAGAGGTCGGTTGCATAGCTGACCCTGATCTCATGGGATCCGCTGTTGTGGGAGCGGAGGGCATTGAACCAGATGTCGTAAGAGTATCCAACCGAAAAGCCTTTGCCAACATCCACTCCGGCCATCAGTCCGATCGCGCTGCTGGTTCGGTATCCTGCCCCAAGTGTAAGGATATCGAGAAGCAGGAACCGTAAGTTGATATCTGCCTGCAGGGGTGCATTGCCGACATATTTCACCAGCACTGATGGCAGGAATTTTACCTGTTCGGCAAGGGGAACAACCCCTCCGGTGATGCCGTAAAATGTTGCCTGTAACCGGGTGAAACTCACCTCGTCGTCAGGTGCAGCGGAAGAGAGTACCAACTGGTTTTGCAGCAGGTGTTTGGCTGAGAGTCCGGCAAAGAAGTATGTATGCGAATAATAGATCCCGAAATCGACATCCGGGACAACACTGTTACTTGCATCGGCGACCAGCAGCTGATCTCCTGGATCCTTTGGGTGCAAGGCATTCCAGTCGATGTTGTAATACTTGATGCCTGCAGAAACACCAAAGGCCAGATTACTTGACGGAAAGAGAATCCTGTAGGAGAAGGAAGCCATTATGTTGTAATCGACTGTTGGCCCCAGATCATCACGGTACATATACATTCCCAGTCCGATGTGCGGGTTTCGAAGAGGGGTGTTAATGGTAAGACAGACTGTTCGAGGAGCTCCTTCAACACCGACCCACTGGAACCGGGTGAGCATATCCACCGACAGGGCATTCTGAGCTCCGGCACAGGCTGGATTGAACTCCAGTTTGGAGTACATGTATTGGGTGAAAATGGGATCCTGTTGTGCAATGACGAGGGAGGAGGGAAGAAGGAGGAGGAGTATAAAAGCAGGGAGGTAAGAGAGTAGGGAAGTAGGAAAGTAGTAAAATAGAAACCGCTTCGCTCCCGTTCGTATTTCGTATTTCGTATTTCCCGGATGCCGTATTCTTCCTTTCATATTCCCTTACTTTGAACCGCCACGAACGAATATCCATCCTGTTTTCGGATCCATATCCTTGATTGTCAATACATAGTAGTAAGTTCCATCAGGAACATGCTCTCCCCGCTGGTTGGTGCCATCCCAAACCTGACCGATATTGTCGTACCGTTCGAAACTTCGGATGCGGTCGCCCCAACGATTGATGATCTGTACCGAATTATCGGGATGCTGTTCAATGCATGTAATGATCCAGGTATCGTTAACCCCATCCCCATTGGGGGTGATTACGTTGTAAACCTCCAGGCAATCAGGTGGTGGAGGTGGTGGCGGAACCGGACTTAGTACTTCAATCCACAGGCTATCACCTCGGCTACATCCCGAGAGCATGTCGGTAGCGCTCAGGATAAACCATCCGGAGAAACTGAGCGGCAGTGTTTCGGTCACCAGGAGATGAGGATATGCCACCAAGGCTGCCGGCTCCCACTGAACCTTGTAATCGCCTGAACCCTGTGAAGCAATCCCATCCAAAAAAGCGGATGAGGCTGAGTCGACAGTCTGGTCCTTACCGGCATTCACTTCCAGGGCATAAATGAGCAGTTGCATTTGTTTCGTAACCATTGAGCCTGAACAGGCCCCCTTTCCCCATATGGTAAGCGACAGATTCACTATTCCGCTCTCGCCGGATGCCGGTATGTAAACTGGATAAAGGGTTGTGTCCCCCATCAGGTTGCCTGCTCCGTTGTGTTCCCACTGTAATGCAGAATAGTGAAGGGCAGAAGCTCCGGTCACCTGCCACGTCTCTCCCTGGCAGATCGTTCCATCCGGACCGGCATCTCCCACAGGTGGAGATGAAAAGGTCAGTTGAAGCTGGTCCGATAAATTGAGACATGGCTTTTTTGCTTCAGCCGCCAGCGTAGGTGTGACTATTCCCGCAGTAAAATCCTGGGTACTTGGCAGGTAGTAAGGATGAAGAAGGGTGGGGTTATCAAATGTTCCGGTTCCTGAGGTGGTCCATTGCAATGACTGATAATTTGATGCGGTTGCCGTTGCCGGAGATACGGCAGACAAATTACAGGTTGTCAAATCGGGACCCGCATCAGCGGCGGTTGCAGGTTCAATCCAGAGAGTCATCACCGATGTATCGGGCATACAGGGGGGATTCTCTGCGATCAGGGTGAACGTAACGCTTCCGGTTTCTGTCTCTTCCGGAATATAAGTGGGGGAGAGTGAAGTGATATTCTCAAAGGTTCCGGCGCCGCTGGTAGTCCAAAAGAGTGCGTTAAAGTTTGAAGCCGTTGCATTGGTCACCGTGTAGGGAGTTCTTTGACAGACGGTGTCATCCGGTCCGGCTTCTGCCACGGGCGTATAGGTAACTGTTACCGGGAATGGCGGTGAGGGGGCTCCACTGCCGCATTGGTTTGTTCCTATGACGATGATCTCTCCGGATGCCGCTATTGGCGAAATATTGACGGTAATTAAGTTGGTGCCGGTTCCTGACGTGATGGTAAATCCGGATGGTACACTCCAGGTATAAGTCTGAGCCCGGGGAATTGTATCAACCATGTAAAGTAATCCTTCACTGCCTGCGCATGCCGGGGAAGGTCCGCTGACCGGTCCGGCGGCATCGGGCGATGGGGCGACTGCCACGCGAAACGCCGCAGGGTTGCTGGCCGGACAGCCATTTGGATCCGTGTAATTTGTAAACACAGTGTGATGGCCAGCATCAGTCCAATTTACAGTTATTGTATTTGAACCTGTAGTAGAAGTGATTACGCCTCCTGAGGAGAGCCACCATTCGTAATTGTTTTTTCCGGGTTCGGTTTGGTAGAGGTTTCCATTCGTCCCTGCGCAAACACTGTCGGGGCCCTGGATTGTGGGGATGGGGGCTGGAAGAATGGTTGCGGTGGCAGGCACCCGGTTCTGGCTGATACAACTGGTTATCAGGCTTCGCGCTTCGGCGAAAAACGTTGTCGTTGAAGTAAGGAGTGGTGTGAGAAAAGAGGTGTCTCCTGCAAGAAGCAACGTCCCCCCTGTAAGTGAGTCGTACCAGTCAACTGTCGATGTTAAAGGCACGGTGGCAGAAAGCAGAACACTCCCCGATCCACAATTCCAGGCACCATGGCCAACAGCATCAGCTATCTCACCGGGGAACGTTTCTGTAAACGTCACAGTACTTGAGCTGGCATACCACCAGGTGTTGATCATGTCGTCGTGACAGTCGTACCCTGCCCAACTATGGCATCCGGTAGTAGTAGGGAGGCATCCTGAGAGGTTTGATCCGCTTGGGCACCATCCTCCTCCTCCAACACTGGTGTCGTCCCAGTAGGTTTGGGGTATGGAGCCGGAAGGACTGTTTGGCCTAACGAGGTTGATCGTGTAGCCATTGGGGTTCTGCTCCTGGTCCCATATCGGCAGGTTCGTTAAACCATCCAGGAACGTAACGGTAAAGGTAAGAGTGGTCCCGTCGGGAATTTGGTTCCCCAGTCCGTCCAATCCATCCCATGGGATCAGGTTGATGCCCGATTGTACAGTGTCATAAAGGGACACAGTGGTTGCAGGAGCGCCGTAAGGAAAATCGATAGCGATCTCAATTCTTCCCGGTTTGCTTACATTGACTGAGATCAGTTTGTGCCTGTCGCAAGGTGGATAGGCAGAATCGGCAATCAGTTCCGGCGTACCAGTAATTTCGCCATAAACACCGGAAGGATAAACCGTTGAATCGGGGTTGTTCAGGAATAATTTGTAATCGGCAATGCCGGGAAAAACTGAAATGGTGTTGTAAGTAAGAGACTTTCTGTCTACGTTGAAATTGCCGGTATTCAGGCAACCATAAGGGTTGCAAAAGAAGGTTGCGACTCCAATCCTGGCATTTTCAAGGGTCAGCTTGGTCACGATCCCATCGTTGGAATAAACAAAGAATTTTCCGTTGAACAACCGGTAATAGGCGAGTTCGGCGTTGAGCTGCCATGATTGCGACCAAACCCGGCCGTTGATCATATCAGCAGGAACAGGTGGTGAATGATTCCCTGAAACTACCTGAAAATCCCATAGTTCAATCCTGATGTCGCTATTCTGGGGAAGGTTGGAGAGTTCAATGTAGTAGTTTCCCGTATCAGCAGAATTGGTCACCTGGTACGAGAAAGGAATATATCCGCCAAGGGAAGGGAAGGGCCCTACCACAGCCTGGTGGTAATACCGGATGTATCCGGTCTGGCCGATTGCTGTTGGTAAGATTCCGGTTAAAACGATAGTCCCATCTGGTTTTCGCAGGTTGAAAGTCTTGTTGGCAGCAGGTGATTTGAGCCCGAAAAGAATGATTTCACCAGCCTCTTTCACATGAATATTCAGGCGCTGTCTTTCCGGACAGTTGATGAGCGCAAAACTAGTGTAATTGCCAGAATATGTGCCATTTACAATATATAAGTCGGCTGAGGAGAAAGCAGAGTCGGGTCGCAACTCACGGACCCCTTCTCCGGAAACGAACACGGGGAAAGTGAGGGCGATAAGAAAACATACCAGGAACGATTTTCGGACCATAACACCTCCTCCTCAAAGGTAGTAATTTGGTTCTACTGTCAGACAATGGCACTGTTTTTTTCTACATTTGCAAACCAGACAGCGAAAAGCGAACAGCTTACAACGAACAGCGAAATGAGCAAAGCCCGCGACACCAAACCCCACATCGGCATCTTCGGCCGGCGGAACAATGGAAAGAGTTCCCTTATCAATGCATTGACGGGACAGGATATCGCTATTGTTTCAGAAATTGCTGGGACTACAACGGATCCTGTGAAAAAATCCCTCGAAATCGATGGTGTTGGTCCTGCCATCCTGATTGACACAGCAGGGATTGATGATTCAGGTATTTTGGGCGAGAAGCGAATAGCGAAAAGCAAAGAAATTCTGAAGATTATCGACCTCGCTATTCTGGTTATCTCCCATAATGAATTTGATGAGCCGGAAAAGAAATTGATCAGTGACTTCCGGCATCACGAAGTTCCATTCATCATCCTGCATAATAAATCAGATGAAGACCCGATATCCCCTGATCTTAAACGTGTAATCGGGGAGAAATACCAGGTTCCGGTCATCAATTTTTGTGCTGCGCTGCCAACGAATCAGGCTGAAGTTGCTTCCTTGATCCGGGAGACTATTCCTGAAACCGCCTACAGAAAACGGACACTGGTTGGGGATATTATCAAGCCTGGTGATACGGTTGTGCTGATCACACCTGTAGATACCGAGGCTCCCGAGGGACGGATGATCCTGCCTCAGATGCAGGTGATCCGCGATGTGCTGGATTATGATGGCGTTTGCGTGGTTCTGAAGGAGGATATTGTGGCTGCGTATGTAAAAAAAATGAGCCCGAAGCCGGTGCTTGCAATCACCGACAGCCAGGTCTTTCCCAAAGTTGATGCGGCCATTCCGGATGATATCATGCTTACCAGTTTTTCTATTGTGCTGGCCCGCCAGAAAGGCGATTTTGCGGAGTATCTCAAAGGGACTCCGCGAATTGATGATCTCAAGGAGGGTGACCGTATATTGATTCTTGAATCCTGCTCACACCATGTCACCTGCGACGATATCGGGCGGATCAAAATCCCGCGATGGCTCCGTAATTACACAAAAAAGAGGCTTGAGTTTGATGTAGTGGCAGGACTGAGCAATGTTGAAAGGCCAATCTCGGATTATTCACTGATTGTTCAATGCGGAGGCTGTATGATCACCCGCAAGCAGATCCACCAGAGACTGAAACCAGCTATTGACGCCGGCATCCCCGTTACCAATTACGGTATGATGATTGCGTGGGTGCATGGGATCTTTGAGAGGGCGATTCAGCCGTTTTAGGTAGCGAAATAGTGAAATAGTGAAATAGCGAAATGGTGAAACAGGATCATCTATCCGGCATCCGGCATCCGGCATCTGGTTTAAGGAGTACCAAGAGAAACCGGCAGCACTTTCCCGTTAAAGTGTTTCCAGCCATTCATGGCGAAATCCACTATATACTGGGCCATGTGGTTTGGGGTGTACCCGGCTTCGGCATGTGGGAAGGCCCGTTTGAACATCTCTGTTTCAACTCCGCCAAGAGCCAGGCAGTTTACCCGGATCTCCTCCTCGATCAACTCCTCCGCAAGGGCTTCGGTGAGTACGGCCACAGCACCTTTGCTGGCGCTGTAAGCTGAAAGGCCTTTAAATTTCTTTGTTCCCTGGATCCCACCCATGCTTCCTATATTCACAATGTGTGCCCCCTTGCCCATCATGGGTAAAATTGCCTGGGTAAAGAAAAACAACCCTTTCACATTCACATTGAAAACTTCATCGAAGCTACTCTGATCGATTTTTTTGAAAGATTTAAGGATCAGGTTCCCTGCATTGTTGATCAGGATATCGCAATGGGACATGTAATTTTCTATTCGTTGGATTACGAGCGGATAAAAATCGAACTGCGTGAGGTCAAACGCATAGGGGGTTACATTGGCTTCCGGATTATTCTTTTTGCATTCGTCAACCAGGGCCTGAAGTTGTTTCTCGTTGCGTGAGATGGCGATTATATGATTCTTTTTTGATCTCGAAAAAACCTTAACGATTTCGTTGCCAATACCTTGACTGGCTCCGGTAACTATAATGTTCATAGGGAAATCTGTTTGAGGAGATAAAGGTACGCCTAAATTATTTATCTTTGCATTGGATTCATTAAAATCATAATCATGAAAAATTTGTTCCTTCTCGTTATGGGGATGGTAATCTCCGTTGGGTCTCTTTTTGCTCAGGAAGAGAATTCCCAACCCATTGTTTCAAAAGCTGTTTATTTCGATGTTTCGCCACCTTTGCGCGATATGGTTCAGATGGACCCGGGCGAGTTAGACAATACATGGAAAGATGGGGTTGTAAAGAATAACCTCTATCCATTTGGCCGGCCGACCGATGACGGCATGCCTGTAAATGATCCTGTTAGACAATCATGGTTCGGCGACCAGGTGACAGATACCACCATCATAAATATTGCTGGTGTTTCAGGGAATGGTTCCATTGTTCCTCCAGATACCGACGGTGAAGTTGGCCCCGACCACTTTTTTCAATGTGTTAATCTATCATTTCAGATTTTCAACAAGAGCGGGGTATCCGTGATGGGACCCTCTCTCAACCGTACCATCTGGAACGGCTTCCCAGGACCCTGGGCAAGCTCCAACGATGGTGATGCCATTGTGCTCTATGATGAAGATGCTGATCGCTGGCTTTTCTCGCAGTTTGCATTGCCTAACTACCCCAATGGACCATTTTATGAAATGATCGCCATCTCCCAAACCGGCGATCCTACTGGCTCCTGGTACCGTTATGCCTTTACCTTTACCGACATGCCCGACTATCCGAAACTCGGTGTTTGGCAGGATGGGTATTATATGTCGGTTAACAGGTTCGGTTCAGGAAGTTTAAATTATGCTGGCACCGGAGCCGCTGCATTTGACCGCGATGCCATGCTCGCCGGAGACCCGAATGCCGAAATGGTTTTCTTCACTCTCAACTCCAGCAATGAAGCTTACAGCTTACTTCCCTCCGATTGCGACGGAGATATGCCACCCGCTGGTACCCCGAATTATTTTATGTACCTCAACGATGGACCCGACCGTATCGGTATTTATGAGTTTGATGTGGACTGGACCAACACAGCCAACTCAACGTATACTCAGGCAGGCTTTCTGAATGTTGCTTCTTTTTCGGGCAATATTTCGGGAATTCCGCAAAAAAATACCAGCGTTAAACTGGATGATTTTGGAGGTCGCATGATGTTCCGCCTTCCATTCCGGAAATTCACCGACCACTGGTCCATCGTATGCAATGCTGCTGTGAATGCAGGTGGGGGTATTGCAGGGATTCGCTGGTGGGAGTTGAGAAAGACCACCGGCGACTGGTTTATCTATCAGGAAGGAACCTACAACCCCGATGACCACTACCGCTGGATGGGCAGCATTGCCATGGATGCCGACGGGAATATTGCCCTGGGGTATTCAGTCTCCAGTACAACATTGTTTCCATCGATTCGTTATACCGGCCGGATGGCTGGCGACCCCCTCAACCTGATGACCATCGATGAAGGGGGAATTGCCAACGGTGGAGGTTCTCAAACAAACACCTGGAGCGGAAACCCCAGTCGCTGGGGAGATTACAGCTGCATGTCTGTAGATCCGAGTTCACCGGCCACTTTCTGGTTTACTCAGGAGTACTACACCACCCAGTCGCAAGCCTCCTGGAAAACCCGGATCGGCTCATTCAGTTTCGCCAACATGATGTCGGTCAGCGCCAGTGCTGTTCCCAGTGAGATATGCCTGGGCGACGATACGCAACTGGATGTGAACGCTGCCGGTGGCAGTGGTTCCTTTACTTTCTCATGGGGCTCAATTCCTGCCGGCTTTACCTCCAACCTGCAGAACCCAATCGCCACACCAACAGAAAGTACAAAGTACTACTGTGAAGTGAATGATGGCACCCAGGTCAAAACGGATACAGCATACGTTACCGTAAACACCGATCCTGTTGTTGATGCAGGAGATGACCAGATCCTCCTCAACACAGTGGCCATTGTTAATCTGAACGCCTCGGCTACCAATTATCAGAGCCTTCTTTGGACGACTACCGGCGATGGCTACTTCTGGAAAGATACTGTCCTGGCTAACTATTACTATCCAGGCCCTGTCGATCTGGCTAACGGCGTGATCCTTACGCTTACTGCATCCCCTAAGCCTACATGCACAGATCCTGTAGCGGATGATGTTACGATCCATTTCGTCAATGCAGTAGGAATCCCTGATGCCGGCGCAGATGCCTTCAGCCTCTTCCTGATGCCAAATCCAACCAAAGGCCTTGTGACGATGAACCTGAAAGGCCTGAACGGACTTGAAACAACCGTCTCTATCACCACCATTCAGGGCAAGTATGTGCATCGCGAAACAATTCCTGCCGGACAAAACGCAACAACCAGTCAGGTTGACCTCAACGGATTTCCCAGCGGAATCTACCTGGTAAGAATCCAAAGTCAGCTCGGAACGATCGTTCAGAAGCTGGTGATCGAATAATCGTATTTAGTCAGAAAGAAGAGGCTGTTCAATTCGGGTAGCCTCTTTTTTTTGTCTTCACAAATCTTTAGTGAATCTCTTATGAAGAAACATCTACTCCTTGAAACGATTGCAATTACTGGATTACTCCTGGTGCTCACATCATCATTTTGCGGCGCTGAAAATCCCGACAGTTTAATCAGGCAGGCTTTGATGGTGAAACCGATTGTCAGGCAATCTGTCTACTTCGATATCTCTCCCCGATTGTCTGATATGGTTCAGGATACCCTGACAGTTCCCGATAGGTCCTGGAAAGATTTCATTGAGATGAATCCCACAAACCGGTATTCAACCCTAAGGGATGTCACGGATCCTTTCTTGCCGGATCCGATAAGACAGATGTTTTTCGGAAAATCTGTAACTGATACCACGATTCAGAATTTTGAAGGTGTAAGTGCACAGGGATATTATCCGCCGGATGTTGATGGGGATGTGGGTCCGGCTCATTATTTCCAGGTTACCAATGTTAAATATGCCATCTTCGACAAAAATGGAGTGAAGCTGATCGGCCCCCTCAACAACAGCTCAATCTTTTCGGGTCTGCCAAATAATTCAAATGACGGGGATGCAGTGGTCCTCTATGATGAAAATGCCGACAGATGGCTTTTCAGCCAGTTTTCACTCCCTAATTATCCCTATGGCCCCTTTTATCAAAACGTTGCGATATCTCAGACTCCGGATCCTACGGGTTCATGGTTCCGGTATCAGTTCGAGTTTGCTGATATGCCCGATTATCCAAAACTCTCTGTATGGGCTGATGGCTATTACATGACTATTCGTCGTTTCGCCTCAGGATCCGGTAATTTTCTTGGCCCGGCTGCTGTTTCAATGAACAGGAATGAGATGCTCGCCGGTAATCCTTCTGCTACGATGATCATGTTTGACCTCCCGGGATCTTTTGATGCTCCTCTTTCAGCAGATTGCGACAGCGATTTTCCTCCCGACGGTACACCTTGTCCCGTTTGCTGTTTGCTGAGTACAAAAATATACCTTTATGAGTTTCATGCAGATTGGGTTACACCGGCCAATTCGACATTCGAAAACCCGTATAACATACCAATTACACCAGTGACATTTTTTCCCGGGTATATCAATCCGATAAACCAGAAAGGGACAAATGCGAAACTCGATGCCATGTCAGACAAACATATTATGTTCAGGATGCCTTTCAGGAAATTTTCAAATCACTGGTCAATGCTTCTGAACACAACGGTGAATACTGCCTGGGGAAATTTAGCCGGAATCAGGTGGATGGAGTTAAGGCATGACGGATCAGCCTGGAGCCTGTACCAGGAAGGTACATACTCTCCGGATAACAACCACCGCTGGATGGGAAGTATTGCCATGGATTCAATGGGAAATATCGCCCTTGGATATTCCATCTCGAGTTCATCGATGTATCCATCCATCCGCTATACCGGCCGGCTGAACGGCGATCCGCTGGGTATTATGACAATCGCCGAAAAAGGCATTTATAACGGCGGCGGGTCTCAAACAAATTCATCCGGAAGGTGGGGCGATTACAGCGCAATGGTTGCCGATCCGGCAGAAACAGGGAAGTTCTGGTATACGCAGGAATACTACTCGTCAACCTCTAATTCAAACTGGCGTACGCGCATTGGATCATTCTCCTTCGCTGATTTAATGTCCCTGGAAGTAACAGCCATACCCGATGGAGTTTGTTCTCCAGGTGACAGCATTTACCTTGAAGCGAACGCTTTTGGGGGTAGCGGAATATACACATACTCCTGGGGTTCGATCCCGGAGGGTTTTATCTCTGATGCCCAGAATGCCTGGGTTACCCCTGCAACAGGCACGAAATATTTTTGTACCGTGAGTGACGGAACAATTTCTAAAACAGATTCTGTCCATGTTGTTCTGCGTCAGTTGTCGGCCGGAAACGATGCCACCGTCCTCAATACAGTTCAGATCGTTAATATCTATGGTCAGGCCGAATACGTCAGGAAGCTGTTGTGGACTACTTCCGGAGACGGCTATTTCTGGAAAGACAACGTTGCGACAACCTATTACTACCCCGGGCCCATGGATATCACCACGGGTGTTACACTGACATTGACAGCATTCCCCAAACCTGCATGTATTGATACGTTAGCAGATGAAATGGCGATTCATTTCGTTCCTGCCGTTGGCGTTCCGGAAGATGGTGCTGAAGCCTTTGGTCTTTTCCTGATGCCGAATCCAACCAAAGGCCTTGTGACGATGAACCTGAAAGGCCTGAACGGACTTGAAACAACCGTCTCTATCACCACCATTCAGGGCAAGTATGTGCATCGCGAAACAATTCCTGCCGGACAAAACGCAACAACCAGTCAGGTTGACCTCAACGGATTTCCCAGCGGAATCTACCTGGTAAGAATCCAAAGTCAGATCGGAACGATCGTTCAGAAGCTGGTGATCGAATAATTCTTCCCAACAACCATTGAAAAGAAGGGGCAACCTGTCAGGTTGCCCCTTCTTTTTTTTCATAATTCTGCCCCAGTTTTTTTGATTATCATCCGGTTTGTTTCTATGTTTGTTTGTACAATGAGCTGTTATGAAACTGAACTTGGTGAGCTTTTTCGCGCTGGTCATCCTGATCGTATCCTGCACCAAAACGGAGGAGATCCATACTCCAATGTCACAGGAGATGAAGCAATGGTGCGTGTTCAACCAGGGGAGTTATTGGATTTATCAGAATGACTCAACCTTTGAGATTGATTGTGTGTATGTCGCATCGCCACCTGTATCTATCGTCAAAACGTATGACTATGAAGGGTACAGAGAAGGATTGACCAGGTATGAACAAGTCTTGACCTGTGAAGAGATTCAGATGTCCCTAAAAGGAGGATTCCTGTCGGAGTACCTGCTTACATCAAATCCATTGGAGGTTGAGTGTTCAGATAATACGGGAATGCTATATTTCTCCTTTGAGAATGGGGAAAGCAGGAAATATGTTGCTTTTATTGACAGGTTCAGGCAGTTTTGTGTTATCAAGTCACCTCCATTAATTGTTTGGGATCATTATCATAATGATTATCGATCCATCAGTTCAGTTGTTAGATCAATCTATCCAACCCTTTCAGTTCAGGGAATAACCTACCCGGAGGTGACTCGGATTTCGTCAATTCATCAAAGATCTCCGTTCCCTGATTCCAACCAATATTATTTCAGTAAAGGACATGGACTGATCAAGCTTGAAATATTTGGAGGTGAGGGTCCCTTGGTTAAAACTCACGTTACCTACAATCTCCTACGCTCCCACATTGTCCAGTAGGTGGTATAGTTAAGGCAATTCATGAATTGCCCATGCTTTTTTTTGAATAAACATTCTCCTGCTTTTATTGTTCGTTTTTCCCTTCCGCTGCAGTTAATTTTTTACATTTGCATCTCAATTATCTAACTATGTTTATGTATGAAAAAAACTTTACTCTTTCTCAGTATTCCATTGCTACTAGCTGGCTTGATGCTATTCACCTCCTTTGGCGGCGATGAAAACTCCGATTATCCCAGTGGAAGTCCGGCGGGTTATACAGGATCCCCGTTTGATGGCCAGGATTGTCATAACTGCCACGGAGGGACTACTGCTTTCATAGATGACTGGATCACTTCCGATATACCGCCTGAAGGATACACTCCCGGATATAGTTATACAATTACAGTTACGGTGACCGGCTCAGGGGATAAGGGATTTGAAGTCTCTCCTCAGAATATCAACGGAGATTTGCTGGGGGTTCTGACTGCTGGTCCCGGAAATAAACTGGTTGGGAGCGGGAAGTACGTGACTCAAACCGCCAAATCCAGTTCTGATCCGAAAATCTGGAATTTTGGATGGACAGCCCCGCCTCCGGGTACTGGCGAGGTTACCTTTTACGGTGCCTTTACGCTTAATAAACCAGTCACCAAAACCTCCACACTGATTGTACAGGAGAATCCTGCAATTCCGTTTACAATCGATGCAACGGCTGATCCAACCAACGTGCATATCGGCGACTCGTCCCATCTTGGTGTTGCCGTTTCCGGAGGCTCGGGCTCCTATACCTACTCCTGGACATCCGATCCCGCAGGCTTCACATCATCACTACCCGACCCATGGGTCATCCCCGAAGAGGATGCATTCTATTTTGTTGAGGTATCGGATGGGGCGGCATTGCAAACTGATTCGGTTGAAGTAACCATATTCGGTGTGGGAACGGAGGAGATGGCATCCGGGCTTTCGCTCTCCGTGTTTCCCAACCCAACAACCTCACATCTTACCATTAGAGTGTCTGGTACTGAGACAATAAATGCCGAGATGGTAATCTATTCTTTGAGCGGAGAACCACTGATCTCCAGACAGATCAGAATATTGACTTCTGCTTCTGCCCAACAAGTGGACTTAAGTGCTTTGCCTGCAGGTTCCTATATTCTCCAGATTCGCAACGGAAAAAATCAAATCACCCGTAAGATTGGTAGAATAAATTGATTTTAATCGTATCTTTGTATCCGTTATTTGTTGCGGTCAATTCCGCATGACGTTCTTAACATAAATTTAGTTTCTTCAGGGCAGGGTGAAATTCCCGACCGGCGGTATAGTCCGCGAACCCTGTTTTGTGAAGACGAGGCATGCTTCGTCTGTCAAAACAGAGCCGAGCCGTTGCAATTACGGCACCGACAGTAAAGTCTGGATGGAAGAAGAATGACATTGAGGTTGCTTTTGTAAAGGCGATACTTAACGATATTAATATTTTGCCCTGGAAATATGTAATTATACATATCATTTTCAGGGCTTTTTTTATGAAAGACGAGATCAAATATATGAAGCTGGCGCTGAAGCTGGCTAGAAAAGGAGCCGGGTGGGTCAACCCAAATCCTATGGTGGGAGCAGTAATAGTCAAAAACAACACCATCATAGGGAAAGGGTGCCATGAGCATTTTGGCGGTCCACACGCCGAAGTAAATGCTATCAACGCCTGTGTCCAGTCTCCGTGTGATGCAACGTTGTATATCAATCTTGAACCCTGTGCGCACACGGGAAATACACCTCCATGCGTAGACCTCATTGTTGAAAAAGGCATCCGGAAGGTTGTGATCGCCATGAAAGACCCGAACCCAAAAGTGAATGGGAAAGGGATCGAATTCCTACTGAACCATAACATCATCGTTGAGACCGGTCTTCTGGCAGATGAAGCTGCTGAGTTAAACGAAACGTTTATAAAATTCATCACCACCCGGAAGCCATTTTGCCTGTATAAGGGAGCGATGACCCTGGATGGTAAGATCGCCTCCGCAACGGGTGACTCCCGCTGGATCTCGGGAGAAGCCTCAAGGAAACTGGCACACAGGCTTCGGCACGAATATTCGGCAATTATGGTTGGCATTGGAACTGTGCTGAAAGACAACCCGAAACTGGATGCAAGAAGAAGCAGGAAGATCAGTAAAAACCCGCTAAAGGTTGTGGTTGACTCAATCGCCAGAATACCACTGGATGCAAACGTTCTTAAATCCAATCCGCAGTTGACTCTGCTGGCTGTTACCCAAATGGCAGATTCGGCGAAACTTGCCGAAATCAGCAGGACGGGAGCCCAGGTGGTCGTTTGTCCTGAGAAAGATGAGCAGGTTGATCTGGAATACCTGATGCTGGCTTTGGGAATGATGGAGGTTGACAGTGTTTTTCTCGAAGGTGGAGGAACACTGGCTTTTTCTGCGGTAAGAGATAAGATTGTAGACAAGGTGATGCTTTTTATTGCGCCTAAATTCATTGGAGGGAAAAAGGCTCCAACAATCCTTGAGGGAGAAGGGATTCGCCGGATTTCCGATGCAATACCCTTCCGGGTTTCTACCCTGAAAATGCTGAAAGAAGATATAGTCATTGAAGGATACTTATCATGTTTACAGGAATCATAGAAGAGGTGGGCTCCATTAGCTCCATCCGGAGAGGAGGAAAAGCGATTGTACTCGATGTGCAGGCTCAACGGGTGCTTGAAGGGACCAAAATTGGCGACAGCATCGCTGTGGAAGGAGTTTGCCTCACTGTCACTTCGATTCGGGAGCGTGGATTCTCGGTTGACGTGATGCCTGAGACAATGAGCCGCACTACCTTCGGTCACTTTAAGCCGGGGAGTAAAGTCAACCTCGAACGGGCGCTACGGTTAAGCGACCGGCTGGGCGGACATCTCGTTTCAGGTCATATTGACGGAACCGGACGAATTCTTGAAGGAGGCCGGGCAGGCAATGCGGAGATGTTTCGGATCGAAGCCGGTGCATCGGTTCTCCGGTATATCGTTGAGAAGGGATCTGTTGCCATTGATGGGATCAGCCTCACGGTAATTGATATGGACCCCCGTTCTTTCAGGGTCGGAATCATCCCGTTAACACAGGCAGAGACAACCATTCTGTCCAAAAAAACAGGCGAAGAAGTGAATATCGAATGCGATATTATAGGAAAATATATTGAAAAGCTGGCGAAGGGAGAAACGAAAGGGGCGGGAGTTACGCTGGATACTCTGGCAAGAAACGGATACCTATAATAAATTACGAATGAAGAATGAAGAATGAGGAATGAGGAATGAGGAATGAGGAATGAGCAATGAGGAATGAGCAATGAGGAATGAGAGGGAGCGGATAGATAAGGGAGGGTTCCAAACCAGCCCCTCGACAAAAATCCAACCTATAACCCGAAACCCGAAACCCGAAACCCGAAACCCGAAACCCGAAACCCGAAACTAAAGACAACCTCAACTGACAACTGACAACCGACAACCGACAACCGACAACCGACAACCTACAACCTACAACTGACAACCTATAACTAACAATTGACAAACGACAACTGACAACAACTATGCATAAATTCAACACGATACCAGAAGCAATCGAAGATCTCAAACAGGGGAAGATGGTTGTGATTGTCGATGACGAAGACCGGGAAAATGAGGGAGACCTGGTGATTGCTGCTGAAAAGGCAACTCCGGAAGTGATTAATTTCATGGCGAAATTTGGCGGCGGACTCATCTGCATGCCTGTCAAAAAGGAACGGTTGGAAGAGCTTCATATCGACCGCATGGTTGCCAAGAATACTGACCCCAACAGAACAGCCTTTACCATAAGTATTGATGCCACCGAGTGTACAACCGGAATCTCTGCAAAGGAGAGGGCTCTCACAATCCAGAAGGTACTTCACCCAAGATCCAATGCCAAAGACTTCACCCGTCCGGGGCATATTTTCCCCATTGAGTACCGTGAAGGAGGAGTGTTGGTAAGGGCCGGCCATACCGAAGCGTCGATTGATCTTGCAACCATGGCTGGGCTTTATCCCGCCGGTGTGATTTGTGAGATCATGAATGAAGACGGATCCATGGCGCGTGTTCCGGAGCTGATCGAGTATTGCAAAAAGTATGCGCTGAAGATGATCACGATCGCCGATCTGATCGACTACCGGCGAAAGAACGAGAAGCTGATTTTCTGTAATACGATTGTCGATCTCCCAACCCGTTATGGCTATTTCAAGGCTCACAGCTATCAGAGCAAGCTTACTGGCGAAGACCATCTGGCTCTTGTCAAAGGAGACATTACCACAGCGGAACCGGTTCTCGTGCGGGTTCATTCAGAGTGCCTCACCGGCGATGTCTTTGGTTCACAACGCTGCGATTGCGGTGAACAACTGGATATCGCATTACGCCAGATAAGTCTTGCGGGGAGAGGCGTCTTACTTTATATGAGACAGGAGGGCAGGGGAATCGGGTTGGTGAACAAGATGAAAGCATACCATTTGCAGGATAAAGGAATGGACACGGTGGAGGCCAACCAGGCTCTTGGTTTTTCGGCCGATATGCGGGATTATGGCATCGGGGCCGAGATTCTAGCCGACCTTGGACTGAAACAAATCCGGCTGCTCACCAACAATCCTAAGAAAATCAGTGGGATTGACGGGTTCGGGCTTGAGATCGTAGAACGGGTCTCCATTGAGGTGAAACACAATGAAAATAACAGGCTCTACCTGATGACCAAACGCGATAAGATGGGGCATATGCTGAGTTTTACGGAGGAGATCAAAATATAGTAGGTAGGTAGGTAGGTAGGTAGGTAGGTAGGTAGGTAGGTAGGTAGGTAGGTAGGTAGGTAGGTAGGTAGGTAGGTAAATGTTGAAACATGACCCCATGACCCCATGACCCCATGACCTCTTTAATAATCAACGAACAACGAACAACTAATAACCATACAATGAAAACAATAGAAGGAAAACTGGATGCAAAAGAGTTGAAATTCGGGATCGTAGTAGCCCGGTTTAACGAATTTATCAGCGGCAAGTTATTGTCGGGCTGTCTCGACGGACTCAGACGCCACGGAGCAGATGAGAACAATATTGAACTTATTTGGGCTCCTGGTGCTTTTGAGATTCCTTTTTTGGCTAAAAAGATGGCCACTTCAGGGAAGTACAATGCAGTAATCTGCCTGGGAGCAGTCATTCGGGGAGCCACACCACATTTTGACTATGTAGCGGCAGAGGTCTCAAAAGGGGTCGCCTCTGTTAGCCTCGATGCCGGGATCCCGGTGATCTATGGAGTGCTCACCACCGACAACATCGAGCAGGCTATTGAACGGGCCGGTACCAAAAGCGGGAACAAGGGCTTCGATGCTGCCCTGGCTGCGATCGAGATGGCTAATGTAGTCCCTCAGATCTGATTGGACAAAGCCCGGTGAAAGGGTGATTACCACACCACCCATGCCTGTTCCCAAGAAGAGTCCCTCTTCCGTGAAGTAGTTGAGTGTATCGACCTTCCCCTTCACGTTGTCATCAGCCACACCATTTATTGTTAGTGATAGTGTAAGTGCTAAAAATAGATAGGTACTCATCTTCTTTTTTATCTGGTTTGAAAAAGATAAAATTAGAGGATGAGATGTCCCGAGTCAATAACCCGTAACATCTATTTTTATATCAAATTACATAACCTCGGGATACTAGAAGAGTTGAAAAAGTCTAGACCTTTTCTAGACACATGCCAGGGAATCAGCGAATGACAAGTTTTTTCGAGAGGGTAAATTGAGCATGGGTAACTGTTAAAAAATAGGGGCCTGATGAGAGTCCGTCAACATTCAATGTTATTTTCTGACGGTTTGTAATGGATTCTTCCAGGATGATCTTTCCCGAGAGTGAAGTGAGAATAATTCTTTTACTTCCCGAAGGGAATTCAACTGAAACCTGATCTTGAACCGGATTTGGATAGATCGTCAGGATATTGTCTGTTTCAGTAATAATTTCGTCGGATGTAATGACGCCATCAGATGTGGTCTTCACCAGCATGATGTCGTAAACATTGGTCCCGGAAGCATTGGTGATCCCGCAGAAAATATAGCCGTCATCAGCTGTTTGCCGGACAGAGTAACCATAACTTTTCCGGTAGCCGCCATAGATATGCGACCACAGTGTATCTCCTGACGGTCCTATTTTTACGAGCCAGGCTTCCTGGAATTCGGAACCCTGCTCTCCGGTGATCCCGGTTGCAATATAGTTGAGGTCATTGGTGTTGTCGATGTCGTAAATTACATCCAGTCCTGATTTGCCAAAATGGTTCTGCCACTCCAGCACACCCTGGTCGGTGGTCTTTACGATAAATCCATCCCCGTCAGTGGCACCGAAGCCGGTAGTATATCCCACGGCCAGGTATCCTCCTGATGTGCTTTCACAAACACTCCATCCCATTTCGTAGGTTGCTCCGCCAACCTGTTTGGTCCACAACGTATCTCCCTGGTTATTAACCTTCACCAGTCCCAGATTCCGGTTCCAGCTGGGGTTGTATGTATCCATGTACCCACAAATCAGGAAGCCATCATCGTTTGTGGTGATTACTGCGTTTCCGCCACTGGTTGACCAGAATGGATAGTCGTGAGACCATAGTTCGTTCCCGTTTGCATCGGTTTCCATGAGAAACATGTGACCGGTTCCTCCGGCATCTTCCCGAACTCCTGTAACGACGAATCCGTTGGCAGAAGTGAGCCTCACACCATGTGCTTCGGAATTTGTGGAAGAGAAGTCGTGTCGTGTCCAAAGGGTATCTCCACTATCATCCATTCGGATCAGCCAGATGTCGGCATGAGCCTTTGCGGGGTCGAGATAAGTTCCACAGATCAGGTACCCATTGTCAGGTGTGATCGTTAACGAGTAGGTGGCATCATAGCCCGGTCCGCCAATGATTTTTGTCCAGAGTGTGTCTCCAATGTCATCTGTCCGGATTATACAGGCATCGTAATCATCGGCTGTAAGCCCTTTCGTATAGCCGCAAATGATATAGCCGTTATCATCAGTTTGCCTGACACACTTTCCAATATCGTCATCGATTCCCCCATAGTTGCGTTCAAATGTGATCTGTGAAATGGATTCTCCTGGAAGAAGCAAGAGGAAGTAAAGAGTAATCATGAGCAGGGAGGTGGTAATTTTTAAACTTCGGTTGGAGTGAGGGGCCATGACAAAGAATTTGCCTATAAAAGTAATAAATTCAGGTCAGATTATTCTTGTATGCATATCTCAGTAACTCTGCCAAAGAATGAATATTACATTTTCTAAAGATGCTTGATTTATGAACATGCAAGGTATTTTGGCTGATAGCCAGCTTTTGAATAATGATTTCAGCACTGTATCCATTCACAATAAGCTCCATTACCTCAAGTTCCCGAGGCGTAAGCAAGTCCAGTTTTACTTCTTTAGACACTTTCGTTGGCTTTTTTATAGTGACCTCATCATCAGGGACGTTGATGGTCGACTCCACAATCAAGTGTTGTTTTCCGTTCATCACCTGATGGATTGCTTCCAGGATCTCTTCGGCCCCAGCTGTTTTTGAAACAATCCCCATTATGCCCGTGTCGAGAAGTGCCCGAATGTTCCCAGAAGAGATAAAACCGGAAATCATGATGATCTTGATACCTGGCAGATCCTTGATCAGCTGGCCTGCAGCCTTATGCCCGTTAAGCTTTGGCATGGAGTAATCCATCAGGACAATATCAGGCCGGAGTTTCGGAGCGTAGATAACTGCCTGTATCCCATTGATTGCCTCAAATACCTCCCACATAGGGTTGCAGCTCATGAGCAGCGATTTAAGCCCTCTTCTGATCAATGCATGATCGTCTACAATTAAAATTCTCATAGTTCGCTTTGTTACGTCACTGCGTTCCCCGCAATGACAAATTTCACTATTTCACTATTTCACTTTTTCTTATAGACTAACTCAGCCCTCAACTAGTTGGGTCAAGAGCAGAAAATAATATGAATTTCAGTAGATTATTTTTGGGTGATCACAAAGCAGGTGCGCCGGTTCATCGCACGGCCCTCTTCCGTGTCGTTGGTGGCGAGTGGATCTGTCTCTCCAAACCCTTTATAAGTGAGCCTGGAGGCTGGGACATCATTGGCGATGAGATAATCATAGACTGATTTTGCACGATTTTCAGAGAGAATCAGGTTAGCAGCATCATTCCCAATGGCATCGGTATGGCCTTGAATCTGGATCGAAAGCCTGTCGTTGAGTTCCAGAAATTCGGTAAGCTGATCAAGAACCACTTTTGATTCCGGGGTTAGGTCAAAGGAGTTGAAAGCAAAATAGATATCGTTGATACGGTATGATTTATCGAGTTCAATTGGCTGAATCTCCATATCTACGGTTACTGGAGTTTTAAATGTTGTATCGACCTTCGAGATGTATTTCGACTCATAAACATACCCCTCTTTTTTTATCGTCATGATGTAGTCGTTTTCAAAAGAGGTAACCGCAACATATTTGCCGGTGTTGGTGTCCAGTGAAACTTCATTGACTTTCTGGGTCTCTACATTCCTGAGTTCAATGCGGGCTTTTAATGGCTCGAAGCTGTTCTCGTCCTTCACAGTACCCTTGATAAAAAGTACCTTCTCGGGCCGGGCCTTATCGTAAAGTTCAAAGGAGTAAAGGTCCCACCCTCCCTGTCCATCAAGTTTGTTGGATGCGAAAAATCCATGGGTGCCATCTGTACTTACAAAAAAACCAACCTCATCTTCCGGAGAATTGATCGGGTACCCGATGTTTTGAGGTTTCTTGATGCTACCATCGTCGGGAAGGCGTGTATAAAACACATCGTAGCCACCCATACCCATCCATCCGTCGGAAGAGAAATAGAGTGTTTTGCCATCGGGGTGTATGAAGGGAGATTTCTCGTTACCTGTTGAATTGATCAATGGTCCCATATTTACCGGAGCTCCCCATTCACCTCCCTGGTACCGTGTGGCCTTGTATATATCGTAGCCTCCATATCCACCGGGACGGTCGCTAACAAACAAAAGTACGGTGCCGTCGGCAGAGATGCTTGGCTGAGACTCCCAGGAACCGGGTTTGTTGATCCGGCTGCCAGCACTCATGATCTCTTTCCACTCATCATTTCGGTATTCCGAGAAATAAATGTCGCAATTGAGGTAACGGGTTGTTTTATCATATTGACAAACTGTGTAATAGAGAAGATTGTTATCGGCAGTCAGTGTGGCGCCCCCTTCATTGTCGTTTACATTGAACGGTTCAGGCATCTCCTCTCCGGCAGGGAAACTTCCATTATAATTACGCAAGCTGAACATGAATCTCTCTTTGTATCCAGGTGTCTGAAGCAAAGAGTTCCGGTCGGGGAGGATCTTCTTCTCCCTGGTGAACATGGCGATCTGATTGTCGGGACTCAGAATTGCCAGGTATTCATTCTCTGGAGAGGAGATGCCATCAACCACTTCGGGATGAAAGGGGACAGGATTGGTTATCATCTCCTTGTAAAAGGTTGAGTAGTCGAGCAAACTAACAGCGCGGTTGTAATCCTCGTCGTTTTTAATTTTATCCACATCCATGAGGAAGAGAGTGAGATGGGTTACGGTGGATCCGAAATCCTCCTTACTGTAATAAATTTCTCCTAAGTAGTAATGAATATAGGGGTCATAATGGGGACAGATCTCCAGTACTTTTTTAAAATATCCTTCGGCCTGTTTGAAGTCAGAATCCTGCCGTTTAACATAAGAGCTTCCCAGGATAAACCAGGCGTCAGCGAAATCGGGGTAACGGGTAATCAGGTCGCGCATCGTTTGGGCTGCGAGTATAAAATTTCCCCGTTTGAAATCTGCCATTCCGGTTTCAAAGAGTTTCTGGTCTTTTTTTTCCAGTGTTACATAACAGGTATCCTGAGCCGGAAGAATCACGCCTCCTGTTGCTGTTAAACAGAGAAGGATCAAGAAAATAGTGAGTCGTATGTGTCCGGAGGAGACTGGCATCAAAGGGATTTTAATCAAAGATAGATGAATTTGTTTTACCTTTACTGTGATTTCTTCTATTATACAGAACTATGAAAAATCCATTCCTGGTATTCCTGATACTGTTTTTTCCCGTGACTTTTTTCTGCCATGGACAAACACCCATCCCCAATTCCGACTTTGAACAATGGGACACGTTTCCCGACTATGAGGATCCTGTTGGCTGGGATACACCAAATGAAGAGATCAGTGCCATCCCTATTTTCGGGACAACGCTTGTTACCAAGAGCACTGACCATTATACGGGGTCATATTCGGCCCGGCTTGAGTCGAAAGATGTCTTGCTGATAGGTGGAATACCCGGCTTTATGACATGTGGCACGCTCACAATCGATATCGCGACACTCTCATTTAATATTACCGGTGGCGCGCCGGTCTATGATCTACCCACACACCTCAAAGGTTACTATAAATTTTTTCCCAAGGGCGGAGATAGCTGTGCCATAGGGATTGGGTTGTTCAAAACCTATATCGATACCATCAACGGAAATACTACCGTTGAGGTTGGAATTGGTTCATTTTCGACAACGGATACGGTCCCCGACTGGACCTATTTCTCAGCCTGGATCGACTACTACATTCCTGACCAGCCTGATACTATGAATATCATTGCACTCTCTTCTGCCCAGGAGATTCCTACTGCAGGCAGCGTTCTTTTTGTGGATAACCTGTTCCTGGATTATACAGTTGGCCTCGATCCTGCCGATCCGGCATCAGGGATTAATATATACAATGATCAGGAGACGAAGCGGTTGTTGGTTTTTGTCGAGTTTGATAAAGCGGAGACTACACACGCCAGACTTTTCAGCATAACAGGCCAGTTGTTGGTCGACCTCCCTGAAGAGGAAATTCAGAACGGTAAGATGGTGGTGCCTTACGATCAGTTTCGGAAAGGAATTTATATCCTGGAAGTGTTACATGATGGAAAACGCCTTGTAAAGAAATATTTTCTGGATACTGGATACTAGATACCGGATACCGGATGCCGGATGATAGATAAACATTTTGAACTAATTAACTATCAATGAAGAATCTTGTTCGTGTGGGGATGATACAGATGTCCAATAAGGCTGATAAGCAGGAGAATCTTGATAAGGCTGTTGAGAAGATCCGGGAAGCGGCATCTAAAGGGGCGCAGATCATCTGCCTTCAGGAACTTTTTTCATCTCTCTATTTTTGCTGGGAAGAGAATTACGACTATTTTTCACTCGCGGAAGCCGTTCCTGGTCCGACCACCGCGTTGTTTCAGAAACTTGCCAAAGAGTTGGATGTGGTGCTGATCGCCTCCCTCTTTGAGAAACGGGCCCAGGGGGTCTACCACAATACAACCGCAGTGGTTGATGCCGATGGAAGCTATCTGGGCAAATACCGGAAACATCACATCCCCGATGATCCAGGGTATTACGAGAAGTTCTATTTTTCTCCCGGAGATGAAGATTATCAGGTGTTTGACACAAAATACGCCAAGGTAGGTGTGCTGATCTGCTGGGACCAGTGGTATCCGGAAGCTGCGCGGATCACCAGTTTGAAAGGGGCTGAGATCCTTTTCTATCCAACCGCCATCGGTTGGGCACAGTCGCAGGATGGTGAGACCAACCGGCAGCAATACCAGGCCTGGCAAACAGTGCAACGCGGACATTCGGTGGCAAACGGCGTTTTTGTTGTTGCGGTGAACCGCACGGGCAGCGAAGGGGCGATGAATTTTTGGGGCGGATCGTTTGTCTCTGATCCAATGGGTGATCTCCTCTATCAGGCACCCCATCACCAAGAAACAATACATGTGCAGGAAATTGATCTTGCCCGCATCGACGAAATCAGGGTCCACTGGCCGTTTTTAAGGGACCGGAGGATTGACAGTTACGAGCCGATATTAAAGCGGTACATTGATAAGTAGCGAAATGGTGAAATGGTGAAAAGTGAAATGGCGAAATAGCGAAAAGCGAAAAGCGAAAAGCGAATATGTTTGATCTGGAACAACATACGCCAAAAGAGCTCGGTTACCGCTTTCCGGCCGAGTGGGAACCGCACCGGGCTACCTGGCTGAGCTATCCGCATGGAGGTTCCTATTCGTGGCCGGGGACAATCCCTAAAATTTACACGTTCTACAACCGTTTCATCAAAGAGATCTCTAAGGGAGAGCAGGTTTGTATCAACATCCGCGATAACAACCTAAAAGAGCAGGTAACAAAGGAGCTGGATAAAATCGGGGCGAACCTTAATCGTATAACGTTTTACCTAAATCCCACCAACGATGCCTGGTGCCGCGATCACGGACCTGCTTTTCTGATCAACCCAGAAGCCAGAGATCCGAAGGTGATAGTAAGCTGGAAGTACAACGCCTGGGGTGGGAAATATGATCACGACCTTGACGACAAGATTCCCATGCTCGTTGGACAATACCTCGATCTGCCTGTCTTCTATCCCGGCATTGTGATGGAAGGTGGAGCTGTTGAATTTAATGGAAAGGGAACCCTTCTCACAACAACCGCCTGTTTACTTCACGAAAACCGCAATCCGGGACTGTTTCAGCATGAGATTGAGGAGAAATTGCGTAACTATTATGGCGTAGATCAGATCCTCTGGCTGAATGATGGGATCGATGGAGACGATACAAACGGACACATCGACGATATCACCCGATTTTTTAAGGAGGACGGGGTGGTAACAGTAATTGAGCCCAACAAGCTGGATGCTAATCATAAAACCTTGAAAGAGAACCTGATGAGGCTTAAAGGATTTCGACTCCCCAACGGGAAACAGTTGGATGTGGTTGAACTTCCCATGCCCAAGCCAGTGGTTTATGAAGATCAGCGCCTTCCGGCCTCCTATGCCAATTTTTATATTTCCAACCATGCAGTGATCGTCCCTATCTACCGTTGCCGGGAAGATGATGTAGCTCTATCTATTCTGGAGCAGTGCTTCCCCGACCGCCAGGTAGTGGGCATCGATTCGGTAGAGATCATCTGGGGACTGGGGAGCTGGCATTGTCTTTCGCAACAAGAACCTGTTTAACGTACGAAGTCAGAAGTACGATGTTAGAACTGGAAGTTGGAAGTACGAAGGATAGTCTTTTAATGAAAAATAAGTGTTTATCTGTGTTGCTGAAGGCATCTGGGTAATCCATGTTTCTATGGCAGATGGTGAATAACGTGAATAACGTGAATAGCGTGAATAACGTGAATAACGTGAATAGCGTGAGTAGCGTGAATAGGTTCCCTATTCACTTGTCAGCTAAGCCGCTTGTTTGCATATTCAATTGGCTTTAAACAACACCACCCTGTTCTCGATCGGTTTCACGCTCATCAGGTATGTATAGATTGCTCTAAGGTCAGTGGTATCCATTCCGGCGTACATCGTCCATGGCATGATGGAGTTGAATCCTCCTTCAGGAACTTCGAAAGGGGCAAATGTTGACAGGTCGTAAGCCTTGAAACGGGCAATGAAAGCCTCTTCGGTCCAGTTTCCGATCCCCGTAGCCTTGTCGGGGGTGATGTTGGCAGATGCGACCATAATTTCACCCATCGGAAATTCCAGTCCGCCCGCAAATTTCATCGCCTCGATAATTTTACCTTGTTTCATCTGTGTATGACACCCCACACATCCGGAGGCAGTAACCATGTACTCGCCGTATTTCAGGAAATCGGTGGTATCGGGCCTTGTACCAGGCGTTGCGACCTTCGGGATCATATGGATGATAAAGTTCATGGGGAAGTCGGATTCCGATACCTGGGTCTTCTTTTCCACTGCGGGAAGTGTTCTGAGGTAGGCAATCACGCTGAAAATATCTTCCAGGTCGAGGGTTCCGTAGGAGGGGTAGGGCATGATGGGGAACAGCGCCCTATTATCCTTGGTCACCCCGGCAGTGATAGCCCGGTAGATCTCTCCGTCGCTCCAGGATTCCAGGTTGTATGGGGTGATATTTGATGCGTAGTAATTTCCCGGAAATCCCAGTTCCCGGGTAAATGCTTCCCCTCCGCCGCCTTCGGTTCCCGAAACGATCGGTCCGGAAAACTTTCCGTAGTCGCGGGTAGAGTGGCAGTCTATGCAGACCATCACGTGGTTGGCAAGGTAAGCACCGCGTTCCACACGCTCAGCCGTAACATTCACTGTAATATTTTCTACTGGGATATCGGGCAGAGCCGTCTTCAGATAGATAGCCAAACCGATAACGACAAGGACGAAGACCCCAACGATGCCCCCGGCAATTTTCCAGAAGATATGCTTCTTTTTCATGTGTCAATAATTTTGATTTCAATGGTCACATGGAATATCCATTATGAACATTGAAGGTTAGCATAAACGGCGTTTGTATGGATATTTCATCACGTTTCTAATTACATGGTTGCTGAAACAAATATACAATGAATCAGAGGGGAAGTCAAGCAAAGAAAAAGTAGCTGGAATTGTCCGCTTGTTAAAGTTTGTCGGCAAGCACCAGCGCTGCCATGGCTTCCACGATGGGAACGGCCCGCGGAACAACACAAACATCGTGGCGCCCTTCTGCTTTGTAAGTAATCTCGTCGCCGTTGCGGTTGATGGTCGTCTGCTCCATGCTCAGGGTGGAGATGGGTTTGAAGGCAACGTTGAAGGTGATGTCCATCCCGTTGGAGATGCCTCCCTGGATGCCACCGTCGTGGTTGGTCTTGGTTTTAATCAGGTTCTCTTCCAGGATAAATTCATCGTTGGATTCTGAACCTTTCATGCGGGCTGCGTTAAACCCTGAACCGAACTCAAATCCCTTAACCGCATTGATGCTGAGCATCGCTTTGGAAAGGTTTGCTTGGAGTTTGTCAAAGAGGGGGTCACCGATTCCGGCAGGAACGCCTTTAATGACACATGAGATGACACCTCCTGCAGTATCCCCTTCTTCTTTCAGGGTGTGGAGGAAATCAAGCATTTTCTGGGTCGTTTTTTCGTTAGGGCAGGCGAGAGGAGAGAGTCTGACAAGTGCACGGTCGGCAAGGATAAACCCGGCAGGCAGGGAATGCGGTCCGATTTGAGAGACATATCCTGTAATGCTGATTTTATTCAGGGATAAAAGCTGCCTGGCAAAAGCACCTCCGGCAACGATAGCCAGTGTTGTGCGTGCCGACGCTCTTCCTCCGCCTCTCGGATCGCGTATCCCATATCTCGCCTCATACGTAAAATCTGCGTGAGACGGCCTATAGAGATCTTTCAGAATGTCGTAATCCTCCGGTCGCTGATCATGGTTGTAAACAATAAAAGCAATTGGAGCACCGGTGGACTGGCCTTCATAAATCCCTGAGAGTATCTCAAGTTTATCATCCTCTTTGCGTGGAGTGGCAAATGGGTATTTTGCAGGATTCCGCCGGTTGATCTCAGATTGGATCAAATCCAAATCGATCTCAATCCCTGCTGGAAATCCATCGAGAACACCGCCAATTGCGGGTCCGTGCGACTCACCGAAGGTCGTCAGAACGAGATTTTTACCGATAGAGTTACCAGCCATTTCAAGTTGCGATTTACGATTTACGATTTTGCCCCTAAATCCCACTTTGCTTCGCGTTGCTCGCAAGGGGACTTCATCCTCCCCTTGAAGGGGAGGCTAGGAGGGATCATTTGACCTTTATTGCTGACGTAGTATCTTAAACTTCGCCTCCATCACTTTCAGTTCATTCTTAGCCTGATCAATCTTCTTTTCGAATTCAGCTTTAAGAATGTTGGCGTTTTTTGAATTGGCAAGGAAGCCAATATTATTTTCCCAGAGATTTATGTCGTCACGAAGCTTGCTGATCTTAACTGAAAGGGTTTCCTTCTCCCGTATGATTATCCGTTTGGCCTGGGGATCGTTCATCATTGACTCCATCTTCGACTGGTAGCTGACAGCAGACATCTCCACTTCACTGATCTTAAGCTTGTCAAGATGTTCATTTACAAGCTTCCGGAATTCATTCTGAAGCCGGTCACGCTCTTTAAAGGGGACATGACCAATTTGAGTCCATTCCCGTTGGAAGGTTTTCAGGTCATCTAAATTTTTGCTCTTGTCTGCCGAGAACTGATGGTTTTTCAGTTTGGCCAAAAGCTCTTCTTTCGCC
>Ga0351857_1024_pt1 | contig 31624 bp, 23 predicted proteins | sample BONcelHFGM3001D9_FD_206801 | JGI IMG/M metagenome (GOLD analysis project Ga0351857, IMG submission 206801) | Enriched cells from coal bed in the Powder River Basin, Montana, United States - BONCAT cells FGM rep2 HSBNCT.FGM.300.1.D9 ... | reverse complement strand
ATTGTTGAACTTGAAAGTTTATCCTGCCTGGAGGCCATCGGTTGCGGGTTGCCCTGCCTGGTAAGCGACTCTGATTACTCAGCGGCTTCCCAGTTTGCACTCGACGACAAGTTCCTTTTCACCTCTGACGATCCCAATCATCTGGCTGAAAGACTTGACTACTGGTATGAGCACCGTGTTGAATTGAGAGGTGCTGAAATGAAGAAAAGGGTACTCGATGAAGCGGCACAGTATCGTTTCGAAAAAGCGGTGGACGATTATGAAACTTTTATTAAGAATGTGGTAACGCCTCCTGCAGTAAAAAGGATTCCTTCTGTCGCCATCAGGAAACCTGATGCAGATAAAAAGGCAAACCGTTTATGAAATCAGACAAGGTTCGTGAACAGCAGGTTCCGATGAAGTCGGTCTATCCTATGACCATCAGGTCTGATTACACCTACATCAAAACGAACTTTACCTACCTGTTTTTCTCACATATAGCGTATACTGCTTTTCATTGGGTACTGGGTGTCGGGTTCTTCCAAACTCTCGGCCGCCAGAAAGCTGAGGGAAGAGAAAATCTTCGTCCGCTAAAGGGACAAGGATTCATCACGGTTGCCAACCATTGCCATATTTTTGATACTGTACTGACCGGGATGGCTGTACTTCCACGCCGTCCCTGGTATGCATCCGTGCAACGGAATTTCGAGGCTCCCTATCTCCGGAAGATGTTCAGAATTCTCAGAGGATTCCCAATTCCCAACGGACCGATCGGGCTCAGAAGAATCACAAAACCGGGAACCTGGTAGAAATCCGGATCAGAAGGATCTTCGTGGATGGCAGTTACGATCGAGACTTTATGACCGCGATTCCGAAGCTCTTCAATCAGCCGTTTGGTTGCAATGGTACCTCCGTTGGCATCATTGTACGAGTCAATAACAAAGGTGATGTTCATGGATTTATCTGATTTGTTTATAAACTATTGAGGGCCTTGACTGCTTTGTCCTCAATATATTCATAGTAATCACTTTGATAGAGTTTGATAGATTTCCTGTACCAATCGCCGGCCAGTGTTTTCTGTCCCATCTCCTGGTATATCTTCCCCAGTCTTAACGCTGCTTCACAGGCAAAATAATAATCCTCGTCCTCTCCCAGTTCGATCGTTTTTTTGAATTCTGCGATGGCTAAATTATTGTTTTTCAGCATTGCCTCATACCTTCCTTTCAAATAATGAGACTCAATATCGTAGGCGTATATCTTCTCGTGCCCGGTCTCGAAGGATTTCATCACTTTTTGGAATTCTTCTAAATATCCCCCATCAAGCGACAACCTGGCTTTGACCAGGTTCACATTGGGAGGATAGTCGAGACTGGCATCGTACAAAGCCTCACGGTCACGTTCGTTGAGGTCCATTCCCTGATTCCTCACGATCTCACACTGCCTCTGGTATTTTTCCCTGCTACCCTGCAATAAATAGAAAATCCCGAGGTTGTAATTCATCTCCTTCAGGTACTCCTTCTTCTCCAGGTGGCTCAAATACCTTTTCAGATAGTGCTCGGCCCGGGGATCGAGCTTCCGCAGCAGTACCTTCCCCATCAGGTAACTGTAGATTACATCGGCAATGCCGTTCTCATCATGGGTGATCTGCTGGAGGGTCTTCAGTGCCTCCTCGTTCCTACCGGTCCGGTAGGCGATATTTGCCCGAAAATAACTGTGGATGAACGTCTTTGAAACCTCCGGATCCAACGATTTCGTGAATTCATAAACCCTCTCCGGTGTTTTGTTGATCTTGGCCGCCAGGATCATGTAGAGAGCTGCCTCGGCGTTGAGCCCTTCCACGTTTTTTTGGGTTTCATAATATTGGTTCAGTGTCCTGAAGCCTTTTTGCATGTTCACCTTGACCCCGAAAAACGAGATAGCCCATTTGACGAAGGGAGGGAGGTTAGCAATCGCCACATTGAAGAAACCATCCAGCTTTTGGTTCGTCGGGAAGGCAGGAAATCGTTCAATGTTCCTGTACACATTTTTGTAGGCCGCATAACCTTTGGTCAAACCACTCCACTGGGCACCGTGCATCACGCTGAAAACGGAAACCTGCAACTCCATTTCAGCATAACAGGAGAGATAATAGGGCGAGTCTTCATCCTTCCCGTCCATGATCTCTCTTTTTTTCTCAAAATTTTTTACAAACGCTTCATACTCCGCATCGCTGGAGTTGATCAGCAGTTTGAATACATTACATGTTTGATCCAGGTAATAGGCGTAATAGTTTTCCGGATTTGCCCTGATCTCCTCGGCCAGGAGTTTTTTGGCCTGGTCAACCCGAAGATCCATCACCAGCATCCAGGCTTTTTTGCAGTTCTCATTTACATCGTATACTGCAATCGCTTTCTGGCTAAGAGATAAGAGGAGGAGAAAAGATAAAATGATTTTTGTCATTTTTTTGCCCGAAGATTTACGGCAAAAGTACATATTTAAGTGTTTAAAATGGAAATAAATAACCCTAACCAATTGATTAATTGTTAGGTTATCCCGGAGAATTGGTTGTACATTAACTTGCATCTGTGGGCTACGAGCCGCTGATAGAATGTTACATGAGAATTTCCAAGGGAAGATGCGTGTTGATAAAATAATTTAACCCGACAATTTCAGTGATCGGAGAGTTCAGGGTACGAGTGATTTTTACACGATTTATGGGTTGTTAAGCCTCGAATGATTCAAGGTTCAAAAACCTCAATAAAAGTCGAACATATTTAAAATTATTCCATAATTTTACTGGGCTAAGTTTGAGTTATGGTATTGATGCCATACCAGGCGAAAAATTTCATGTATTTGTTTGAGCCACAACTGAAAAAACTGACAGAACGCGCTAAAACACAGGCTATTCCAGCTATGTGGGTTATGATTGCATGTTCAAGTGTTCTCTTTTTTTCCGCATTTGGGCAAGACAAAAGCAGTTGTCCCAATTCAAACTTCAGTCTCGGAGATTTTACGGGTTGGGAAGGATATTATGGTACTTTCTGGAATCCTGAAGCCTTTAGTGGATTTGCACCAACAAGGCACACGATTATTGAAGCTCCTGTAAATTTTGATCTCTACACATGTGGTGAATTAAATCCGGTACCTGTTGGTGAAAAATACTCACTCAGGCTTGGTAATGACAACATAGGAGCCGAAGCTGAGCAAATCAGATATTCAGTAAATGTGACTGAAGAAACCAGTCTGTTTATATACAAATATGCTGTTGTATTGGAAGATCCGAATCATGACCCTGAAGAGCAACCGAATTTTACGATTGAAGTCGCCGATACTTATGGCCATTTGATTGACTCAGTTTGTGGCTTTTACTATGTCTATGCACATCAGGGAATGCCAACCTGGCATTCTTGCGGAGAAGTTGTTTGGAAAGACTGGACCACTGTGGGAATAGATTTGACGCAGTACATTGGTCAAACGATTTCAATAAAATTCACAACGAGAGATTGTTCTCAAACGGGTCATTTTGGATATGCTTATTTATCGGCATATTGCAGCAAAGTCCAATTAACATTTGGTTTTTGTCCGGATGACACAATTGCTACAGTCACTGCACCTCCCGGATTTTCTTACTTATGGGCGAATGGAGATACAACTCAGTCTACAACCATCTACGATCCGGTTTTTGGAAGGGTTGACAGTTGTGTCCTCACATCAGTGAATGGTTGTAAAGTCACTGTCACTGGTACATTTCAACCTACCCTCATCAATGCTGATTTTGGTTATACCCAGAAAAACTGTGTTGGTGCATCGGTCCCATTTCAAGATTCCAGTACAATAAACCAAAATACGATAACAAACTGGACATGGGACTTTGGAGACGGTTCCCCCTTAATCACAAATATTCAGAATCCGGATTATATCTATATCAAATCCGGGGAATTTTACACTACTTTGATAGTTTCTTCCACTGATGGTTGTCCCGATACAATCACAAAAATGGTTGAAGTATTCAAAATCCCTGAGGTAAATTTTTCAACAAATGATCCTTGCGGCCCTAACACATTCTACGACACAATCTACTTCGACCAGGAGGTTCAACTTGATGTGGAGCAAGGGTACAATCATTATTTATGGAATACCGGCGATAGTTCCAGTTCAATTCTGATTACGGATGAAGGATGGTATAAAGTAACCATCGACAATGCGGAAACTTGTTATACCTCCGATTCGGTAGCGATGTTGTATTGTAATGTGCCTCTAAGAATGCCCAATGCGTTCACTCCGAATAGTGACGGTAAAAACGACCTGTTCCGCCCCGTGACACAGGTTGAAAAGATTACAACGTTTACAATGCTTATTTATGACCGATGGGGAGAAAATATCATTGAAACACACGATATCATTCAGGGATGGAATGGCACAATTAATGGGAGACCGGCTCCTTTGGGAGTATATGTATATACTGTTATATACGGGAATCCTTCAGGTATTACAACATTTTTAAAGGGTACATTTACATTGGTTCGATGAATCCGGCAAAAAATATCTGGTTTATTCTCTTCCTCTTCCCGATGGTTCTTTCAGGGAAGGATTTGCAGAATATCTGTTTGCCGGGAACCTCAATATATCACAGAAATGATCTTCAACAGCGAGGAATCCGTTGGGATTCCAGTTACTGTAAAACCTTGGTCACGGTTGATGAGATCCTAACGCCACAAGAACCCAAATATCCATCTATCCCAATCCTACTTCCTCCCATATTACGATCGAAACCCCAGTCACAAGCCAGCTATCAATACTGAACCTGAACGGTCGGGAACTCCTTACGTGAACCAGCACTGAACGGAAGACAGTGGTTTACATCAGCACCTTGCCAGGCATTCATACTACTAGCCTGGTGGATTTATCAGGACTTGAAAATATTTCCTGATCATTGCCTTCAATAACGTAATATTAATAGGTTTTGCAATATAATCAGTACATCCTGCATCTATTGCCTTCTGTCGGTCACCTGAAAGCCCGAAGGCTGTTTGTGCGATAATAACCACGTCTTTGTTAAATTGGCGGATTTGACGCGTGGCTTCGTATCCATTCATTTCGGGCATATTAATATCCATCAGAACCAAATCAAGGTAAGGGTTGTTGCGACAAACTTCAACTGCTTCAATTCCCGTTTTCGCTCTCAGCATTCCATCGGAGTACAATTCGAGAGCCGTTGACAGGAATAATTCCGATGATTCGTCATCTTCCACAATTAATAGTTTCAGGTTTTTAGGTGCACCGTCTTTATCTTCCGTCGAAACAGATTCTTTAGTGAAGATTTCAGGCTCTGTTTTAGCATTGTACGGGATTGTGAAATAAAATGTTGAGCCCTTCCCAACTTCGCTCTCCACCCATATTTTCCCACCCAGCATTTCCACGTACGCCTTTGAAATGGATAATCCCAAACCCGCACCTTCATAATTTCGGGTCAAAGATTCACTCCCTTGCCTGAAACGTTCAAAAATGATTTCTTTCTTTTCATCAGCAATGCCGTCACCCATGTCTTTCACGAAAAACTCAAGGTATTTGCCCTTTTTCTCATACCCAAATTCAATGGAGCCTGTGTGGGTGAATTTTGTGGCGTTACCGACAAGGTTGGTTAGAATGGCATAGAGTTTCTCGCGGTCTGATTGAATGATGGCTTCTTTTGATGACAGGGCGCTGTTAGCAATAAGCTGCATTCCTTTTTGTTCAACCTTTTTCTTAAAAAAGTTATAAACGAAGTCGATTTGCTCATTTACGTCCGTCTCCGAAATGGAAATTTCTATTTGTCCCGATTCAATTTTCGAGATACAGACGATATCATTGATGATATTGAGCATACGAGCGCCGCTTTTCTCAATGATGCCGAGAAACTTCTGCTGTTCTTCACCCGTTAAATCAGGTTCTTTCAGAAGTTGAGCAAACCCCAGAATGCCATTCATAGGAGTACGGATTTCGTGGCTCATATTGGCAAGAAAAGCGGATTTCAGACGGTCGCTTTCTTCGGCTCGATCTTTGGCAATTTTGAGTGTTTCTTCTGAATTTTTCAATTCATCGATGTCAGTGCAAGTACCAAACCATTTGAGAATAATCCCTTTTTTGTCCATAACTGGCACTCCACGCACCAACCACCATTTATATTCACCATCAGCACGTTGCAGGCGACATTCGAGGGAATAAGTCGCATTATTTTTTGTTGCGTTTTGCCAAGCATCCCAAGCCCTCTGCCGATCGTTTGGGTGGAAAGGTTTGTTCCAACCATCACCGTAACTTTCCTCAATCGATTGTCCTGTATAATCAACCCACTGCTGGTTGAAATACGTATTCAAGCCATTCGGGTCAGTAATCCAAACAATCTGCGGCATCGACTCAGCCAGCATGCGAAATTCAGATTCACTTTTCTTTATTGTCTCTTCCAATTCACGGCGTTCAGTCACGTCCGTGAAAAAACCCACAGCGCATTTTCGTCCATTTATAGTTGTGAAGGCGCCAGTAATGTCAGCATAGATAACCATGCCGTCTTTTCGCAGACAAGGAAGACCGAAAGATATCGGCTTTTCCCCGCGCAAATAGGATTCAAATTCAGACATCACAAAGTCCAGTGAATCCTTGGGATGAAGGTCGGCTATGCTCAGCTTTAGAAACTCCGCATCTGTATAGCCTAATAACTGGGAGATGGATGGATTAGAAAATAAAATCCGATGAGTTTCAATGTCGGAGGCTAAGATACCTTGTGAACTTCCGTAAAAAAGTACCCGGTACTTCTCTTCTGACTCCCGCAACGCTTCTTCCACCCGCCAGCGGTTGGTAATATCCCGTATGTTGCATTGGATTACATGATGGTGATTGACTGGATACACATTGCTGACGAACTCAACATGAATCTTTCGCCCGTCAGCCGCTTCCAGCGGTAAATTTTCATAACGGACATATCCTTTCCGTTGTAATTCTAAAAATTTTTCTTGATTAGCAACTATATCTTTAAAGAATCCAATTTCCCAAATTGTTTTATCAACGAATTGTGCTTTGGAGTACCCCAGAAGTTCAATTAAAAATGGATTCACATCCGTAATCATTCCGTTCTTTGCATCAAGTAAAATAATCCCATCTTTCGCTGTTTCAAAGAGACGGCGATAATTTGTTTCCGAAATGGTCAGGTTCTCTTCTACCTGCTTATAGTTCGTGATGTCATTTTCATATAATGTTTTTATTGCATCATATTCCTTCCGCAATTCTTGAAAGTCATTTATAAGTTCTTCCTTGGTTTTATTTACTGCACTCATAATGTTTTCCTTGCAAAATGAATTTCCTCTACCTATATAACAAATTCATTTACTGACAAATAAAGTCTTGAGGCATGTGTTTTTACTCCATACCTCAAATTACACGCTAAAGGTGCGACACTTTATCTCCCAAACCATTACATAATAATGTGAAAAAGTTATATCATTCACACATTTTCATAGTGCTGTGTGCCCTACAATATTAAGCGCTGGCTTTGGCTGGCAGCGTAAAATGGAAGGTACTTCCTTTCCCCTCTTCGCTCTCTACCCATAATTTTCCCCCGTGGTTCTCGATGAAATCCTTGCAGATGATTAATCCCAACCCGCTGCTGGGTTCGCCATCGGTGCCCTTGCGGTTTGTATTGGTGTCCAACTTGAAAAGATTCTCCAATATCTCTTTGTTCATTCCGATGCCAGTGTCTTTGACTGCGATCTCGACCCAATTTTCATTCAATTGCTTTGCATTGATTGCAATTTTCCCCTTTGGAGCGGTGAATTTTATGGCATTTGATAGAAGGTTGCGAATAATGGATTCAAACATATTACTGTCGGCATAAACCTTCAAATCTTTTGAAATATCATAAATGATTTCAATCTCCTTGATTGTGATTGCTTCCAAAGTTGGATCCAGACTGTCAGAAAGTTTGGGGAAAATTAGAAATGATTCAGGTTCGAAGATGGTTAATCCCCTTTGCATTCGCGACCACTCAAGCAAGTTTTCAAGTAGGTCAAAGAGTTTATTGGCAGCACCTCTCATATTCAAAGCCATCTTTTGAATCTCGTCCAGCCTCAAGGTGGGCAGGTCTTCTACCAGTATTCTCGTTAAGCCAAGTAGTGGTTGGAACGGACTGCGCAGATCGTGGGCAATGATCGAAAAAAACTTGTCTTTTTCAGCATTCGCCTGATTAAGTTGTTCATTTTTAAGTTTGAGTTCTTCCTCTGCCTGCTTGAGTGCAGTGATATCCTGCATTACACCGGTAACTTTTATGGGAGTACCATTCTCATTCCTTCCTAATTCAGCAATTGAATTTATTGTTCTTTTTTGAGTGGAGTTAAGCGGTATAATATTAAAGACAATATTATACGGTTGATTTTTTTCGATGAGATCAACCAGTGCCTGATTGACCTTGTCTTTTTCAATGACACATTTCATAACTTCCTCGGCAGTGAAAATATCGGTTTCCGGATCAAAGCCATAAACTCTTTTCCCTTCATCTGAACCCCAGAATGTATTGTTCTTAATGTCATATTCCCAACCTCCTATATGACCAACTTCCTGCGCTTTCTTGTAACGATCCTCACTTAATTTCAGAGCATCTTCCATCGCTTTGCGATCAGTTATGTTTCTGGCTAAACCTGTGGCACCAATTATCTCATTATTATCATTTACGATTGGATTGAAAAAACTCTCATAATAGTCAAGATTCAAATCACCATAAATGCGAATATTTGAATGGGACTCCCCTTGCAGTGCACGATCATAATTTTCTTTTGCTGCTTTTCTATCATCATCAACAGAGATATGATCGAGAATGTTCGTCCCTATTTTAATTTCGCTGCCATAAGCATAATTCATCACTTCAGAATGTGCTTTATTGAAATATAAATACCGATAGTCCTGATCAATGGAAAAAAGTATTGTGTCTTTCTGGCTCTCCAGACTTGATTTTAGGAGCAATTGGGATTTTTTTAATGTCCCCTCTGCTAACTTACTATCAGTAATGTCGCGGGCTATATGGATAGACCCCGATATGTTACCATCGTTATCCATTAATGGTATGACAGTGATGGAGAACCATCCATCCAATGGCTCTAAAAACACCTCGACGGTATGTTCCTGTCCGTCTTTAAGCATTTGTTCGTGCCCGCAATTCGTGTGAGGCTCCTCCGCCTGATGCATATTCCAAAAGCATTTTGATCCGACCAATGCACCTGATGAAACACCCATACAATTATTCATAGCATTATTGGCACGGATAATATTATGCTTCACGTCAAGAATAAGAATAAGGTCAGGAGAGATATCAAAAATGTGTTCAAAGTCAATTCCCACAGGTGTTAGTTTGTTTAATCTATCCATAAATCAACATTATTGTCATTCCATTCTTATTTGCATTTTTTGATACTCAGCAACCGATTGAGGATTTGAATTTGAGACTGAACAACGCTTTTTATTACAATGAGCAAAGTAAAGGTACTATTAAAAATCATATACCGCTTTAAGTTGGACGAACCATCCCGATTACCAGTATCCGACGATTAAAATTGATCACCCTTATACGTTGATTTTTAATCGGTTAAAGTGGTCTGCTATAATCGAAGGGTGGTCCCTATTGATTATGAAAGATATTATGCTTCTATATGCCTGATTCTCATATAAATACGAAATATTGCAAGTATGTTGCACCTCCAATGAAAAAAGGCCGATATATTATTGTATATCAGCCTTTTATAATTACTCTGTAGCCCCACCAGGACTCGAACCTGGATTTAAAGTTTAGGAAACTTCCGTTCTATCCCTTGAACTATAGGGCCAATTTAAAGTACGAAGTTAAAAGTTAGAAGTACAAAGTACGGCTTACGCCTCACCTAACTTCTCGGCAAAGGTAAAAAATTCCTTAGAGATTTTAAACCCCTGCTAGTCGGTTCTGAAAGGGCTGAACCACATTGTAGCCCCGATCCATTGGATCAGGATGTTGTTGTAAAGGCTGTATGGCATGTACCCGTTATAGTAATCGGCCATAATTGTAACCGGGAACCGTCCTTTTTTCCCCATTCCGATGCCGCCCGAAATGCGAATTCCCGGCCGAAAGTCCTGCTCCTGCTCTATATTCACATTGACTCCGCTAACCCATCTTAACCAATTCTTCTTTCCGATCGGATAGACAAACTGTACTCCGGTTTGCCCGAGAAAAGGCTTGCGCTCGTATGCGCTGTGGATGATGATTCCGGAAGTGGCATAGATCTGCCAGTGAGAGGCTACCCAGGCAACTGAGAAATCAACTACTTCGTAAATGCGGGGATTGTCTATAAAGGCATCGATACCATTCCTGAAGAGGTAGTCATCTCCCAGGTGAGCCGAAATATGGTAAAGCCTTCCGCGAAACCGCCAGTGGTCGAGCCTATATTGATAGTGGAGCCCTATCTTGAATTCAACGTCGAAAAGGCTGGTTTCCAATTGACCAAATGGATCATTAAAAATGAACTGGGGGAATACACTCAGCTCAAACCCAAGTTCCGAAGCGCGTTTTGGGGCATGATGCCAGCGAATGATGTTGCTGCGCAGGCCTACGGAGAAGTTCCCGAATACCCTGTTTTGCCATTGGTTTGATGCATACATGGCATAGACAGAGCCGTAGATCTGACTCTCCCTATAATCCAGGCGGATGGTGGGGTAGAGATTCCCTTTGGGGAACCAGGTAGCAGTAGCAGCGGTATCCTGACAAAATGAATAACTGCTCCATGAGAAGAGAATGAGAAGAGTCGAAATCAATACCTTTTTCATTTCCGGCCCGAAAATAAGCATTTTAACATAGTGCTGCGGATATTCAATCAGTAATACTTGAAAAACTGTATATTTGCTGGCACACATTGTTAGGGTTTGACCCTTATTTTTTTAGGATGCTGAATCAGAAACTACAGCAACGACTACAACAAAAACTATCTCCGCAACAGGTGCTTGTTCTGCGGCTGCTACAGGAGCCTGTCCTCTCATTTGAACAACGAATCAAACAGGAAATTGAAGAAAATCCGGCACTTGATGAATCGGCAGAACAGGATTTTGATCAGGACGACTATTCAGACGATCAAACCCTGGATTCGACTCTCTCGGATGAGGATGAACTGCGCGACGATATATCTGAAACCCCTGAGTTAAATAACGAATTTTCTATTGAGGATTACCTGGAAGATGATGATGCACCCGGGTACCGCCTTACAACTTCATATAGCAGACCGGATGAGGAGAATCGTGAACATCCTGTCATCTCATCCATCAGTTACCAGGACTTTTTATTGGCACAACTTGGCCTGAGCAGATGCAGCGATCGGGAATTTATCACAGCAAGCACGATCATTGGCAACCTGGATGATGCAGGTTATTTAAGACGAGAAGAGTCGGCTTTGATTGATGATCTTGCGTTCAACCAGAATATCCATGTCACACCGGAAGAAGTTGCAAAAATGCTCAAACTGGTCCAGAGCTTCGACCCGCCAGGAATTGGTGCCAGAGACTTACGTGAGTGCCTGTTGCTTCAGCTCGACAGGGTACCGGAAATGACTCCTGTTGTTGAGCTTGCAATCATGATCATACAGAATCATTTTGATGAATTCAGTAAACATCGGTTCGATAAACTGATTACGCGTCTTAAGATTTCGGAAGAGGTGCTGAAAGAAGCCATTCACGAGATTCAGAAACTGAATCCAAAACCGGGAGGAAATATTCCTGGAACAACCCGGCTTGATGAGTATATTATTCCGGATTTCCACATCACAACGATTGATGGTGAGCTGGAACTTACGATCAATAGCCGGAATACTCCCGAGTTGATTGTGAACAGGCAGTATCAGGATATGCTTAAGGCTTATGTAAGAAAAAGGAACACGGCCACCACCAGCGAGAAGGAAGCAATCTCCTTTATTAAACAAAAACTCGACTCGGCCAGGGGGTTTATCGATGCCATCAAACAGAGACAGGAGACTCTTTTCAAAACCATGAGTGCCATCATGGAATACCAGCGGGAGTATTTTCTAACCGGTGATGAAACCACCTTACGCCCCATGATCCTGAAAGATATCGCTGAGATCGTAAACCTTGACATCTCCACGATCTCACGTGTTGCAAACAGCAAGTATGTTCAAACACCGTTTGGTACATTTCTGCTGAAAAGTTTCTTTTCCGAATCGATGCAAAATGTAAAAGGAGAAGAGGTTTCTACTAGAGAGATTAAAAAGATATTGCAGGATGTGATTGAAGAGGAAGATAAAACAGCGCCTTTTACAGATGATCTGCTTGTGGACCTCCTGAAAGGTAAAGGCTACAATGTTGCCCGGCGCACGATCTCCAAGTACCGCAAACAGTTAAAGATTCCTTCTGCCAGGCTTCGTGTTGAGATGCAATAGACTTAATCCATCGATTATGAACATCAGGATAGCCCATATTCTTTCATTTCTTTTTCATCCACTGCTGATCCCAACATTTATCCTTGTATTCTTGCTGGGATTTGATCCGGCTTACACGATTTTTCTTCCGTTTAAGATGAAATTGTTGGTGACAGGAACCATCCTGGTTACAACGTGTATCTTCCCCATGTTCATCATCTATATCATGTTCAGGATGAAAATTATTACCTCCTTTTATCTGTCAAAACGAGAGGAACGTATCTTTCCGCTGATCACCATTGCGATATTCTACTACCTGACATTTTACCTGATAAAAGATATTTACCTTCCCCGAAATTTCCAGATTTTCATCCTCGGGGCCACCCTGTTAACTGTTGTCACATTCCTAGTGACCCTGATTTTTCGTATCAGTATGCATATGACTGCCCTGGGAGCCGTAGCCGGTTTATTCTTTGGAATGACGATACAATCAGGTGGTTACTCCCTCATTTTGCTTTTGGGCGCTATCCTGGTCGCCGGGTTGACTGCATCGGCCCGCCTGAAATTAAACGCCCATCAACCGGCGGAGGTTTACTCCGGATGGCTGATGGGCGCAGTGATAATGTGTTTAACCTCTTTTCTTCTTTAAAACGGCATGATCAGGAACCCAAGTGAGAGGGAATTGATATCGGGCCCGTTTCCTTTGGTGAATATCTTGGAAATAGAGTAATAGGCGCTGAACTGTAGCCAACGGTATCCAAAACGGAAAGTAGGGCCATAGCTGAATTGTTCAAGGTTCTTGATCTCCCTGTGCTTTACGCGATATTTGGCGCCTGTGAGAGTATTGTAATCCTGGCCGACATACTTCGTATGAGCTGGTAATAGGTACGCCACTTTAAATCCAATCCCAACAGCAATTTTGGATTTTGACTTATACCTGAATTCTATAGGGAGTTCAAGATAAGGAAGAGTCAGTTTGCTACGCTGGTAGTTGACGGCAGCAGTGTCGCCTATCCTCTCCAGATAGGTTGAATCCTGTGCGCTTTTTACCAGAAAATTACCATACATATTCTGAGCTCTGAATCCAAGGCCAATCGCAAAGCCAAAATTGCTTTTTCCAAACGGGACATTGTACATAGCAAATGTTTGAAATCCCTGGTTAATAGTCCGTGTCTCAATGCCTTTTGGTTCATTAAACCAAATGTCGGTGAACATGCCAACGCCAATTGTAACACGTTTCTTGGCGATCTCATTGACCATCTGTGCTCTGCCGTTTAATGAGGAGAGCAGGATCAACAGGAGAAAAGCCACGACGGGTCCGGATAGATACTTTTTTGTCATAATTATCTCTTTATCTTGATACAAAGATACACTTACTCTTTGTTAACGAAAAATTAGCTCCATAATTTTTCAGGATATTCACCTTTTTCAATTAAATGTCGTATCCCTTGCACTACGATCTCTTTATCTTCTTTATAGGTGATGCCATACCACTTAGCAGCACAGGGCAGAACTCTGACAGTAGCAATCTTTTCCTGGATCAGAAAATTTACTGCAGTAGGGATGTAATATTCGGCCTTCAGGTGCTCTCCGTTAACCAGAAGGAACCCCTTGAATCCACTCCTGAGATGATCAAAAAAAGAAGGAGTAAATCCCCAGAAATTCATCGACACCACTGTCTCATCAGAAAGAGGGATAAATTTGTTCTCCTCATCCTTGTACACGATTCCTTCCGGTTTGCGCTCAATCCAGGTTCTTTCCACCACGTTCTCCAGGTAATCCCGAGAGTCTGTCTGACAAACACCACGGCATACGAAGCCATGTTCCGACAGGGTTTTCCCAATTTCAAATGCCACCATTGCATAGTCGTTATCACGGGCAGAAGTCCATCCTGTATAATAATCGGCCAACGTCCTGTAGGCTTCATGACCATAAAAATCATCGGCGTTGATCACCGCAAAAGGGGTATCAATCAACCCATCAGCCATCAGCAACGCATGTCCGGTACCCCAGGGCTTGGTCCTCTCCTTTGACCAGGGAATTCCATCAGGCACTTTCCATATCTCTTGAAACACATATTCAATCCGGATGTAGGGTTTTAATTTCCGGATGATACTATCATTGAAATCTTTCTCAATCCGTTCATTGATAATAAAAACAACCTTGCCAAAACCTGCCCTGATCGCATCGAAAATAGAGTAATCAATGATTGTCTCCCCATGTGGACCAATGGTATCAAGCTGTTTCAACCCTCCATACCGGCTACCAATACCAGCTGCTAAAATCAATAATGTTGGTTTCATTTCTACTCAAGAGAATTTACGAATGATTATTCACGAATTAATTCATTTCATTGGTATTCATGAGTGAGTTGGATTTCGATGTTCGAACCCTCATACCCTCATACTCTCATACTACTTCCCTACCTCCCTACTTCACCACTTTCTTACCTTATGCCCCCACCACCCATAGTAAACAATCACCATGTAGCATGGCACAGCCAGCCAGTATGCCTCTTGCGAAGGCCACACATCCGACAGGTAGCCCCATAAAAGCGGAAGGATTGCACCCCCTGCAATTCCCATTATAAGCAGTGCCGATCCTGTTTTGATAAACCGGCCCAGATCATGGATTGCCAGGGGCCACACAGCCGGCCATACCAGGGCATTCGCCAGTCCGAGGAGCGCAATAAATAAAACTGAGTAGGGCAATACCAGGTTCACTCGCCCGAACGTCATCATATCAACAAATGGAAAGGTAAAAGCTGATTCAACAGGGACTATAATCGCCAGTATCGTGAAGATGATCCCAAGGATTCCACTCCATGCAAGGGCACTCTTCTGTGAAATAATTTTTGGGATCGAAACAATTCCAATAATATAACCCAAAACCATTGCAATCAGTACAAGGGATGTATAATATTTTGCCGACTCCAATGGAACCCCGATAGAGTGCCCGTAGCGGATAATGGTATCTCCGGCAATCACTTCAACGCCAACATAGAAGAACAGGGTAAGTACACCCAGTATTAAATGGGGAAATTGGAAGATTGAGCTCCTGGAAGCTGCATAACCAGAATCGGCATCCGCGTCCTGTTCAACCTCAACATCGGGCAGCGGCGCATAACGGATGATCAGTCCCAGCAAAAATAACACACCTGTCATCACAAGGTAGGGGCCAATTACCCTTCGGGCAAGCCCGTCAAGGGCCAGAGCCCTTGTTGTTTCATCCATTCCGTCGAGACTCAGCAGAAATGCATCCCCGTCATGGAGGATAAAGTAAGCGAGAACCAGTGGTGCGATCGCCCCGGCTACCTTGTTGCAGATGCCCATAATGCTGATTCTCCGGGCTGCACTCTCCCTCGGGCCAATAATGGTGATATAGGGATTGGAGGCAGTTTGAAGAATGGCAAGCCCCGTTCCAAGGACAAATAATCCAAGCAGAAAAACGGAATAGGTCCGCATCAGGGCAGCAGGAATGAAGATCAGGGTACCAAGCGCCATTACCCACAAACCCACCATCATGCCGTTTTTGAATCCACTCTGCTTAAGGATCCATGCCGAAGGCAAAGCCATCACTGTATAGGAGATGTAAAAGGCAAATGCCACAAAGAGAGCCTGAAAATCAGTTAGTTCGCAGGATATTTTAAGGTATGGAATCAGGATGCCGTTTAACCAGGTAACAAATCCGAAGATAAAAAAGAAGACGCCGATGATGGTGATTGAAAGAATATTGTTCCTTGAGTTGGTTGTCATTGGTTGCTTGTTTCTCCTGAAATCGGAATGAAGCCACAAAAATAGCGGATTTTCATTTTGTTAACATTTCTTTTATTTTTGATATTTCATTGTATCTTTGACCAAAAGGCCTGAGATGTTACAATATTAACCTGGAGTGATCGTCAATATGGAACACACGAGCGAGAAATTCAATATTTTAATTGTCGACGACCGGAAAGAGAACCTGATTACACTGGAATCAATCATTGAAAGTCCGGAGCTCAATATTATCCAGGCCATGTCGGGGAATGAAGCGCTTGCTGTCATGCTCGAACACAACATCTCTCTGGTATTGATGGACGTGCAGATGCCAGGAATGGATGGGTTTGAGACAGCTGAACTGATGCGGGGCAGTGAACGAACCAAGAACATCCCAATCATATTCATCACGGCAACATATAGGCAGCCGAAACAGATTTTCAGGGGGTATGAATCCGGTGCCGTAGATTACCTCTATAAGCCTCTCGACAGAAAAATTCTGCAAAGTAAAATAAGGGCATACATTGAGTTCTTCAAGCAGAAACATGAACTTGAAGTCACTACGCGACAACTGAAAAAAACCCTGGTTGAGGTTGACCTGGCCAAGCGGGCAGCGGAGGAAGCTACCATTGCCAAGAGCTCTTTCCTGGCAAGTATGAGCCACGAGATCCGTACCCCATTGAATGGCATCATCGGTATGACCGACCTGATCCTGATGGACTCTGAGCTGCCGGAACACTATTATGAACACCTGACCGACATCAAACAAAGCAGTGAGTCGCTTCTGGAGATCATCAATGAAATCCTGGATGTTTCCAAGATAGAAGCCGATAAACTGGAACTTGAACATATCGATTTTAGTCTCAGGGATGTGATAGGGAAAGTAGTCAGGCTTCTTTCCGTAAAAACTTTCCAGAAAAGCCTGGAATTTATTTGTCACTGCCCACCCGACACCACAGATAATCTTGTAGGAGACCCAACCCGTATACGCCAGATCATGATCAACCTGTTGGGTAATGCCGTAAAATTCACAGAAACCGGACGGATTACCATTTCCGTGAAGCAATTGGAAAAGACCGACAAGATCGTTCGGTTTGAATTCTCAATCTGTGATACGGGAATCGGGGTTTCGGAAGAGAAACTGCCAAAACTCTTCAGCTCCTTTAGTCAGGCTGATAAATCTACCACACGAACCCATGGGGGAACCGGACTGGGACTTTCCATATCCAAAAAGCTCGTAGAGATGATGGGTGGAACCATTTTTGCCGAAAGCACTCCCGGAGAAGGTAGTTGCTTCACATTTATCCTCCCTGTCGAGATTGGGAAAGGAGAGCTATATGAAGAAAAACTGTGTTTGCCTTCCACGATCCCGAATCTCCATGTGTTGCTGATCGATATGCAGACAGAACATAACAAGGAGGTAGAGGCCTTTTTTAATTACTGCAATATCCCAATAACAATTGCCACTTCCGCTGAAACGGCACTTGCGATTGTCTCAAAACCCGAGGCTGTAAAATATTCTGTAATCCTGATAGACCATCTCCTTCAATACCATGAGGGAAAACTGCTCTCCAACTTGCTGGAAGAAGATCTCCCTGAAGGCGCCAACCCTTCATTTATCATGCTTACCGATGATAAGTCCATCCATTCCACCAAACGGATTAAGCTGGCTGGTATCGATCATATTCTCTTTAAACCGGTCATGCAGAAAGAGCTGCAGTGGATGTTCCAGCGAATTTTCGTGAAAGAGCTTGAACTGCCTGAAAAGGTATCCAGTTCAGGAGCTATTAATCCTGAAGAAGTTTTCAGGGATCTGACAATCCTCCTCGCAGAAGATAATCTGATCAATCAAAAAATTGTTGTACAACTCCTTTCAAAACGGGGAATCAAAGTAATTACTGCCAGTAATGGATCTGAAGCAATAGAGAGAGCCAGCGAACGGAAATACGACCTGGTATTTATGGATGTTCAGATGCCGGAAATGGATGGATTTGAAGCAACACGTCAGATTCGGGGCAACACCAAAGGACCCAATGCAAACACTCCGATCATTGCACTCACGGCCAATGCTATGAAAGGCGACCGGGAAATGTGCATCGAATCTGGTATGAACGAGTATATCTCCAAACCTCTGAATCCGGAGGAGGTCTTTCAAACCATTGAACAATATTGTAAATAAGCTGTAACAACTGCCTGTATGTGGAACAATGTCATGCGCAAGATTCGTGAATACTTTCCTGATTTTCATTGGAGAACATTGAAAAATCTTGGAATAGGGAAAACCATGCTATTATGGTTTCTGGCTATCTCCCTGATTCCACTTGCTTCATTAAGTTTTATCAATTATCTGTACTATTACCAGGGGCTCAACATTCTTGCCAAGAAATCACTTTTTACAACCTCTCAACTCAGGGTTAATGATTTAAACAACTACTTCCGGCAGGCAGATAAATACGTCAACTTCATAACGGAAGACAAGGAACATCTGGCTCTGTTAAACAGGATAGACCAGGAGATGGACGCTTCCGGAATTCCACCTGCAGAATTCATCTTCACAACACAATACAAATCACTCGCAAAACAATTGAAAACGAGTTTTGATAAGTCGTGGAAGCTGGAAGGCTTATACAACATATTAATGATTGACATGGATGGCAATATTATCTTCAGCCTGAAGGAACAAGGTATTGCAGGATCCAATCTCAATCAGGGCAATCTCTCAAACACCCTGATCAGTCAAACGTATGAAAAGATTCTCCAAAGCGGTTCCACCCTCTTTTCAGACATGGAACAATTTCCCCCTTCAAATACAATTGTTACCGGATTTCTCGGCCGGCCGGTTTTTGATCTCCAGGGTCGCAAAATTGGTGTGATGGGGATTCAGATCACCACCGAACGAATTGATCGGGTTATCCAGTACAGTGTTGGATTTGGCAGTACCGTCAAAGTTTATCTGATCGGACTTGATCTCAATCTGCGTTCCGTTAGTGAATATGGTAACCGTGATGTGATCCTGAAGAAAATGGAAGATAATTCCAAAACACGCACCTGGCAGGCTTCCATGATTAACGAATCAGCCTCCACCCCGGAGGGTAATCCCATCATCGAAGAGGTCAGCTATTATAAAAATTCCCAGGATGTGGATGTAATGGGGTTATTCAGGGAGATCGACTACCTTAATACTCTGGGAGTAGACTGGGCACTGGTTGAAGAGATCGGCACCTATGAAGCCCATGCCGTTGGCAGAGAGCTTTCTACCTTTGCGAAGATATCCCTTGTTGTCACAACAATCTTCGTCTTCATCATCTCACTTTTTGTCACCCGACGGTTTGTTACGCCTATAAAAAGCATCTCTGCCTGGGCAAAACAGGTAGCTCTGGGAGAACTTCAGAACAAAGACATTCGGGTATCGGATGATGAAGTGGGGGAGATGAAGCACACCTTCAACCGATTGGTCTCTACCTTGCAGCAATATGCTGATGTTAGCCAATCCATCGCCCTTGGAGATTATACCAAAAAAGTCCCTATCCGCAGCCAGGAGGATACTCTGGGGAAATCGATGAACGAGATGGTCGAGAGTTTCAAGGGCGTCGTGAAACAGGCGGAAGCCATTGCCAGTGGTGACTATTCGACCAACGTTGTGCCGCGAAGCGAACAGGATACCCTGGGGATCTCTCTTTTTAATATGACCAAAAAACTCCGGGAAGCCTCCCTGGAGATTAAGAACCAGGACTGGCTAAAGACCGGATTGAATGAACTGAGTTTGAAGAGCAGCGGCGAGAAAAGCATCAAAGACCTTTCCAATGAGGTACTTACATTTCTGTCCCACTACCTTGATTCTCAGGTGGGCTTGCTGTTTGTTACAGGAGATTCTAATAATCTGACCCTTACCGGTGCTTTTGCCTGCGAACCCGAGATTACTGCTTTCGCCTTCGGAGACGGCATCATCGGACAAGTTGCCAAGGAGAAAAAGCCATTGACGTTCACCACTGTCAGTAATGACATGCCCACTGTTAATATTGGCCCGTCTGTTGAAAAACCAACTCACTTTATCATTGCCCCGATTCTGTTTGAAAACCAGGCTCTTGGAGTAATTCAGCTGGGATCCTTTCAGAAATTTGACACCGTGAAACAACTGTTTCTGGACATGTCACTGGAAACAATCGCGCTGGCTATTCATACAGCCAGGTCGCGAGAACGTGTGGAGCAGTTGCTGCGTAAAACCCAGGAGCAGGCAAATGAACTTGCCGAACAGAAGGAGGAGCTGCGTCAAATCAACGAAGAACTTGAAGAGCAAACCAAAGCCTTGCGCCACTCTGAGGAGAACCTGCAACATCAGCAGGAAGAACTTCGCGTGATTAACGAAGAACTGGAGGAACGGACGAAAGTTCTTGAACTTCAACGTGACGACATCCGTAAAAAGAATCAGGCCTTGCAGCTGGCTCAGATAGAGATCAAGCAGAAGGCAGAAGCTCTGGAAGTTGCAAGTAAATACAAATCGGAATTCCTCGCAAATATGTCGCATGAGCTCCGAACTCCGCTGAACAGCATTCTCGCCCTTTCCGAATTGCTTGCTACCAACAAGCATAAAGGGATGGCAAAGGAAGAGATTGAGTTTGCCAATGTGATCAACTCTTCGGGAAAAGACCTGCTGGAACTGATCAACGACATCCTTGATCTCTCCAAAGTGGAAGCCGGTAAACTTGAGGTGGATATCGAGGATCTGTACCTCGAAGATCTTGAGGATTATGTGAAAAAGACATTCTCCCCGTTAACCAATAAAAGAGGTATTGCCCTGGAGACCAAATTAGAGAAAGGGATTCCCGAGCGCATTGAAACGGATCCGCAACGAGCACTTCAGATCATTAAAAACCTTCTATCGAACGCTATCAAATTTACCGAAAAAGGAAGCGTCACATTCAGCATCCGCCGACCGGCCAAGGATGTAATCTTTACCAACCCCAACCTCACCGCAAAGAATTGCCTTGCCTTTGATGTCATCGATACAGGAGTTGGTATCTCTGAAGAAAAGGTAAATGTAATTTTTGAGGCATTTCAGCAAGCCGATGGGACTGTAAGCCGGAAATTTGGCGGAACAGGATTGGGACTCACCATCTCACGCAGTCTGAGCAGGCTTCTGGGAGGAGAAATCAAGCTTATAAGCACTCCTGGCGAAGGTTCTACCTTTACCCTCTATCTTCCCGATAAAGTGGATTTCTCGGTTGGCAAACACACCATTGAAATTGACCAATCCCAGGAACCAAGGACAAAACAGGATACACTCAGCCTATATGAGGATGATCGGCCTGTTAATATTCCTGAGCTCAACACGGGGTCTGAAGATGATAAAGAGCCGGATCCTGTTCCTTCAGCCTCCCCCTCCGAAAACAAAGCGGATAAGGTCTTTGAAAATAAGAAGATCCTGATCGTCGATGACGATATGCGGAATGTGTTTGTTCTGACTAAAATCCTGGAAGATAAAAAGGTTCAGATCGTGGTAGGTAAGAATGGACGCGACGGGATCAACAAACTCAACCAGAATCCCGACACTTCTCTTGTGATCATGGATATCATGATGCCGGAGATGGACGGGTATGAAGCGATGCAGGAAATCAGAAAAGATAAACGATTTGTCAAGCTTCCTATGATCGCACTTACGGCCAAAGCGATGAAAGGCGACAGGGAGAAATGTATCCAGGCGGGGGCAAACGACTACCTCTCTAAACCGGTACAGCCAGAGAAATTGCTGTCACTCCTCCGTGTCTGGATCCAGAAATAGGGTTTCTGGATTCTTGTGCTTTATCATTTTACCGTCAACAATGAAGACGACAGATTCTGCGATGTTGGTTGAATAGCCGGCAATTCGCTCCATCTGGGTAAGAATGATGATCAATGCGGCGGCAACTACAATTACCTCTTTCTTTTCACCCATCTCCGCCAGGATCTTATCGGTTATCTCGTGACAGCGCTCTTCAATATCAGATGCCTGTGAGAATATATCGCTTACAAAAGTGGTATTCCACGTATTCAGGATGTTGATCACATCCTTGACAATGAGGTCTGTCATCCGGATCAGTTCATCCATCTGCAGCTCCTTAAGAATCTCGGGGTACTCGCTGATTGCTTCAATCTTGGAAGCAATTCCAACTGCATGATCTCCCATCCTTTCCAGGTCGTTGTTCATCTTCAACGACGACATAATCATCCTTAGGTCCGTGGCTACAGGTTGCTGCAGGGCAAAGATCCGCTGACAAAGCTTATCGATCTTAACATCAAGCTTATCTACTATTTTATCGTTCATGATCACCTGGGATGCAAGATCAACATCACACGATTGTAATGCAAGCATCGTATTATGTATCTGATCGGCCACCAGGTTCCCCATTTTAAGGATCCTGCTCTTCAGCTTTTTTAGTTCCTGTTCAAAATGCCTCTCCATAGTATCGGGTTTTCGTTCGTTTTAACCAAATCGTCCGGTAATGTAATCTTCCGTTTGTTTTTTATCCGGGGTGGTAAATATTTTTCTGGTTTTGCCAAATTCAATCAGCTCACCCATATAAAAAAAGGCTGTAAGATCGCTGACGCGTGCAGCCTGTTGCATGTTGTGCGTTACAATGACAATGGTAAAGTTCTTTTTCAGTTCAAAGATCAGCTCTTCGATTTTCGCCGTTGATATCGGATCGAGTGCGCTGGCAGGTTCATCCATCAGGATGATTTCGGGGTTAACAGCCAGTGTACGGGCAATACAGAGTCGCTGTTGCTGACCACCGGAGAGCCCGAGTGCCGAATGGTTCAGACGGTCCTTTACTTCGTCCCAAATCGCCGCACGCTGCAGGGATGAGACAACAATCTCTTCCAGTTGCTTCTTGTCATGGATACCGTTAATTTTAGGTCCGTAAGCGATATTCTCAAAGATGGACTTGGCGAATGGATTGGACTTCTGGAATACCATTCCAATCTTCTTTCTGAGATTCACTACATCCACTTTTTTATCGTAGATGTTAAAATCGTCAATCAGTACCTCCCCTTCTATCCGCACGCTTGGAATGAGGTCATTCATGCGGTTTAATGTCCTGAGAAAAGTGGATTTTCCACATCCCGAAGGACCAATAAATGCCGTCACCTGACCCTCCGGAATCTCCACAAAAACAGAGTTGAGAGCCATTTTCTCTCCGTAATAGAGGGAAAGCGCTTTGGTGACGATTTTCTTATCTTTCATTCTATCTTTTATTAGGCCTTCACCCTCCTGCGTATTCTTGCCCGGATAATGATGGCTACAAAATTCAGTAAAAATGTCAACATTAACAGCACAACAGTCGTTGCGTATTGAATCGGCATGGTTCCATCCACATCGGCAGATTGGGTCGACATGATATAAATGTGATAGCCCAGGTTCATAAACTGATCGCTCAGGGAGGTGGGTAACGTTGCCAGATAATAGGCGGCTCCAGTAAATAGAATCGGAGCAACCTCTCCGGCTCCCCGGCTTACAGCCAGGATGGTTCCGGTCATAATTCCCGATAATGAGCCTGGAAGGACTATCTTTTTAATTGTTTGCCATTTCGTTGCTCCCAGCGCCAGGCTTGCCTCGCGAAGCTCACGGGGAACAGTGCGGATTGCCTCTTCTACAGAGACAATAACAACAGGAAGGGTTAGGAGCGACATAGTCAGACTTGCCCAGAGGATATTGGGTTGTGCCCAGCGAAGTTCACCATCCAGGAACATCGAATCCATTTGTCCCCCCACAAATTTGATAAAAAATCCGAGGCCGAAAAGGCCAAAGATAATTGCAGGAACGGTTGCCAGTGTTCGTACGGCGAACCTTATGGTTTGAGCAATGATCGATTTCTCGCTGGCGTACTCGGTGAGGTAAATGGCCGTGATGGTACCAAAAGGCACCGCCGCTATCGACATGATGATGACCATCAGGGCTGTGCCGTAGATCGCCGGGAATATCCCTCCTTCGGTCATCCCATTCTCGGGGAACGAAGTGAGAAACTCCCATGAAAGCATATCCTTTGATCCGATGATTACAACCACCAAAACAACCACGATGATGGCAATGATGGCGATGGCTGAAGCTGCTGAGGCTCCTACTATAATTCCACCGGTGATCTTTCTCCTGGCGTTCATGCGATCTTTCCTTGTATCCGTTTCATCAGGCGTCCTTTAACATAGAATTCAGCCAGGGCATTCAAACTGAAGGTGAAGACAAACAACAAGGACCCGATGAGGAATAATATGCCATAATGAGTATCTCCAAAAACCACTTCTGCCATCTCGGCCCCAATTGTTGCAGCAAATGTTCGAACCGACTCAAATGGATTGGCCGAAATAAGGGCTGCATTTCCGGTGGCCATCAGGGCAATCATGGTCTCACCAAAGACTCGTCCGACACCCAATAGGATGGCGGCGAAAATACCAGGAGTTGCTGCAGGCAATGTGATAAAAATAGCTGTCTGCCATTTGGTTGCTCCAAGAGCCAGACTTGCCTCCTTAAATGAATCCGGGATGGCGGTTAGGGCATCCTCAGTAATGGTAAAGATGATCGGGATGGCAGCCAATCCCATAGCGATACCACCTACAAATGCGTTCAGCCGTGTCTCATAGCCAAACAGTTCCTGGAGTACGGTGGCCATCACCATCAGGGCAAAAAATCCAATCACAACGGATGGGAATCCTGCCAACAATTCAATTGCCGGTTTGATCCATTCACGCATCCAGATTGGAGCAAAAGCAGCAGAAAAAAGAGCAGCCAATATCGCAATAGGTGCCGCAAACAGAATGGATATAATGGTGATCTTGATCGTTCCTACAAAAAGAGGAACCAACCCATAGCGTGGGTTAGAGGATACCGGGTACCACTGGTCTCCCAGTAAATCCGACACCGTTACGCGTTCGTTTTCAGAAGAAGTACTCTCGGCTCCATAATCACGGCTTCCAAGCAACGCTGAATCAAGTTCAAGGCCATAAACCTCCGGTCTGTCAATTGATTCGTCAGATTCAGTGAACACACCGTATTGTTCCTGGACGAGCTCCTCCCCGTCAGAGATTGAACTTTCACTTGGCTGTTGAAATACAGGTATCGTCTCTTTAAAAACGAAAAAAAAGATCAGAACAATAATGGTAATGGAGAGGAAGGCAACTCCGGTAATGATTCTCTGAGAAAGATACTCAGATAACCTGAATTTCCTTCTCAGAGACTCCCTGGTAAACCCTTGTTGATTCATGCTTATCTGACCGGGAAGTACCCGACCTCTGTTACCATCTTTTGCCCCTCAGGAGTGAGAATCCAGTCGATGAACTCCTTGATCTCTCCGGCAGGGCGGTTCGTGGTATACATATAGAGATAACGACTGATCGGATAGAGACCTTTACTGATATTCTCGGCATTGGCCTGGTAACCCGGGCTGTTTGCATCTTTCTTCACCTTGCAGATCTTGATTCCTTCAGCATAGGCTGCGCCGCCATATCCAATTCCATTTACATCTTTCAACACTGCATTTACAACAGCAGCTGTTCCAGGCAACGTCTGGCAACTGGGAGCATAATCCCCTTTCACCACCTCTTCCTGAAAGAAGACATAGGTTCCGGAGCTGTTTTCGCGTCCATAGAGCTTGATCTGGGCATCTTTCCCACCTAATTGTTTCCAGTTGGTAACCTTTCCTGAAAAAATATCGCTCAGTTGCTGGATGGAAAGTTCACTTATAGAATTAGCCTTATTGAGGAAAACTGTTATTCCATCTTTTGCACAGGGGATCTCAACTCCAAGTGTATTGTACCGCTCCTTCAGCTTCTCGATCTCCGATTTTTTCATCGGACGGCTGGCGTTGCAAATATCGGTACCGCCATTTATCAATGCTGAGATTCCTGTTCCCGATCCACCACCGGTAACCTGGATAACGATGTCGGGATGGCTTTTCATAAAAACCTCTGCCCATTTCTGGGAGAGGATCACCATGGTATCAGAACCTTTTACGGTTATTTTCTTCTGAGCAGGAGCAAATGCAACCGCTGAAACAGCGATCGCAATAACTGCAATAATAGTTGCTAATTTGTTTGTGCTTTTCATTTTTATTGGATTTAAAGGTTATAAACCCCTCCAAGATCTCTCCCTTTCAAAAGGAGGGCAGGGTGGGTATGATTAAAACTTGGCCTGAAGCCTTATTGTTAATATATTTTGCGGAAAAACCCGGCTATAATCATTGTACACGGGCTGATCGTTGACCGTATATTTTTTAACCAGATTTGAGTTGCCCGAAGCATCAATAGCTACTTTTTCATTGACAGGCATTTCGTAGGCCACCTGGACCTTTAAGTTATCTGTAAAGAAGTAGTTCCATGCAACGGTAAAAGTATTATAAGTAATGTCAGAAGATCCACTTTTCAAGGTATTCTTAGTCACGTTGTTGGTGACATCATTCAAAACAATCACTGGATTTGTCCCGTCAATCGTTTGGTTCGTTACAACATCTGTGGAACTGTTGTCATACTTCACAACCCCAATCTGATCTTTGCCCAACTTTGTATTGGGATCAAAGAAATCCCAACGGAAGGCAAATTGATTCCGTTTTCCGATATTCTTGATCAGGTAAACATATCCTCCCATGAAATTCCTGCGAATAGTCGGGTTGATCTGGTTTGTATTTGTTATCGTCGTTGTCATCATGAGCGTATCGTTAGCCAGCGTCGTTTGCATCGGATCCTGTACCGAGAAACTTCCAACAGCACCCGGGTATGCATTGACACCCATCATGTATTCGGCTTTGATAGACATTCCGCCGAGGATATCCAAATAAAGCTGAAATTCACCTCCAACCCAATGCCGTGTTACATAATCTCCAACACCAACATTTTTAGAAAACGTATAATCACTATTGAGGACTGTTGTTGAGTTCGATTTCATCCAGCCATAATAACCATTGACACCAATATCCAGACCGCCAAAATTTCCAAGTCTAAACTTGTAGGTTAACCGTGACATAATGTCTTTGAAGGGGTCGAAATCAACCGACCACAAGTTGATATTTTCTCCGTAGATATCGTCTACCACCAGGTACTCGTTTCCATTCAACAAAGCCAGTTGAAGTTTGATTGGAAGGGCTGGCGGAGCAACTTCCAGTTTGACACCGATGCCCCGTTCGCCCGGGTAAAGTCTCCTGATCACCATAGATCGTTCAGGCACCTCCCTATTACTCGAAGAGTACTCCACTTCGTAGTTGGGCCTGTTGAATTGGCCGGCCCAGAACGAGAAGGTTTTTAGCCAGGGATCCTTAAGCGCCACATAAGCATCTTTCAGGAGAGCACCAGTGGCAAAAAAATCAGTTTGCAGAACAAAGACAACCTCATCAGCCGGTTTGTATTGAATTTTGAACCTGGCACGACGAACTGAAAAAGTGTTATTTATATAAAATTTTGGGTCTTCAAAATGCTGCCATTGAGCCTGGATATATCCCGACAACTTAATTTTTGTCAGCTTCTCCAGGCTATTTTCAGCGGTGGCCAGCTTTTCCTCCACCCCTGTTACTCGGTCGCGCAACGTTGTGACCTCCTCTTTTATAGAATCATTTTTACCTTGGGCACAGGCTTCTGTCCCGGGCATCATGGCGGCAACGCATACCATTACCACCAAAACTACCGTGTTTTGTAAATTTTTGATCATGATTTCAGGTTTTTGTTGCTGCAAAAGTATGGCAAGGATTTCACCTGAAAGTTAAGGAAATATTACCGGAATATTAAATAATTGTTAACGAGGGTAGGCGTATTTAGGAATAACCGGTGTACGACTGAATTCTATTATTCTCTCCTTTGATGGCTGGCGAAATACCCTGAATAACAGGAATGGATCAATTGACAATCACAAAACGTTGAATCTGGATGTCGTTTTGGTCAAGCACGAGTTTCAGGAAATAGATACCGGGGAAAAGATTCCCTCTGTTAATTTTAAATTCACGGCATGTATGGAATTGATTGCAGGCAACTACCATACCCCGCGAATTGATTACTTCCGCCTCAACCAATGCAAAGAATTGTGGTAATTGCACCTCTGCAGTGTTTGAGAATGGATTTGGAGTAATTGTGAAAGAGGATTCTTTCGAAGGATGGTCTATACCAGATCCAAGATCCAGGGAAAAGAGCCTGATCTGATCAATCATCCATCCTTCATATGCATTGTCGATTGCATCTGAAATAAAATGGAACCGGATTATCATGGTGTCAGGAGGGTCAAACCACTGAAGATCAACCGGTAGTATATGCCAGGCAAAGCTGGTATGGATCCATCCATTTGAATGTCCTGAATAACCAAATTCCCCGTTGTACAGGGTATCGGAAGGTGTGTATAAATTCATGTCATCCCAGCCAACTCCTGGTACTACTCCCCAGTCATAGAGAGTATCTTCGATGATGTTCATGAAGGTTTGCCCATAATCCCAGGAAACCTCCAAGTATCCGCCATCATGCAGGGTATCTGTGTCATATTTATGTCTGAAATCCACAAAGATATCATAGGGGTAGGCTCCCATATACTGACCACCCATATTAAACTCCCCGATGATCAGATCGAACCAGGAGTGGTTATCCGGTGGATATAACCCTGAGGTATCCGACACGATGGCATTTGGAGGAGTATATGCTGCTTCAAAAAATGTTTTTTGGGGCGGTCCTATTTGCCACAGGTTTGAGGCCGCAGTATCAACAATGATATAATCCGTTGGCTCGTCAAATGAGATGACAGTCCAGATCTCCATCGTATCGCCGGGAAATGCAGGTGGCGGAACCTGGGCATATCCTGCAAAAAAAACCTGGAAGAAAGAGATGGTAAAAGCAAACTTTTTCATGGAAAAAAAGATTGAATATCACATCGAAATTAATAAAATATTCTATTCCTTGTTTCTTCCGTTAAAATCAGCAGATTCCCTACGGAATTATCAGGTTGTATCGGGTTATCTCCGTAAAACCCTCCCCGAATTGACTTCCACTGTGAGTATACCCCATAATTGAAAAACCCCTGCCAAAGAGGCAAGGGTTTTATGGAGGCAAATTCAGTTAGTAGAAGTAAGGGCTAGTCAAACCGTACCTTGGGTTTAACCACGTGAAAGTGTGGGTAATTTGGGGAATCTGTCTTCATGATCTCCAGCTTGTAACTAGTTATTGGAGAATTTGGTCCGGATACCGGAGGAGTGGGATGATGGTTTTTACTCATCGCATAGCATGATGGTGGAAAGCAATCGGGTAGCATTGAAGATGATTGGAGTACTCCCCAGGGTTGAGGATCATTGCAATCGGGACTCATTTGAACGCACTTATATGTTGCAATAGGATATTGCGGATAATCGTCGGTGCTCTGTGCAAAAATGGTACAGCCGAAAAGAAGTGCGATGCTGATAAGAAGGATCTTTTTCATGGCTTTTACTTTTTAATGATTTATTAATAAAAAATCTGCAGTAAAGATCTCTTCAAATACTTCCGTTTCCAACTTTATTATGTGAAGATGTCCAATTACCCGACGTCTCTGAAAATGGGATTATTTGCCAGACCAACAAGATTTGTCGAGGAATCTATCTCTTTTATCGGGCTGAAAATCAGATTTATCAAGCTATTGTAAATAAATACCGAACTACTTCGCTGATAATTAGATATTGATTTGTATTTTTAACGAACCAATGGAAGAAAATAAACAACCAGTAGAGAGTGGGAGGAGATTTTTAAAGTTATTGGTCATCCTGCCGTTATCGTTGATCCCAGGCATGGCTTGATCGCAGCATTTCAAGGTACCTATCTTGTTTCATATACAGGAGTCCAGAATGATGAAGATTATTAGAACCATTGATATCTTGCTGATTGAGGATAACCCGAACGATGTCGAACTAACCCTAATTGCCCTGCAATCCAGCAACCTTGCAAAAAAGATTCAGGTTATAAGGGATGGTGAAGAGGCGCTTGACTATCTGTTTTGTACAGGTAGTTTTGAAAACAGGGATCGATTCGATTTGCCACGGTTGATCCTTCTTGACCTGAAATTGCCAAAAGTCGCCGGCATCGAGGTCCTGGAAAAGATTAAATCCGACAACCTGTTTAAACTAATCCCGGTAGTGGTCCTGACTACTTCAAAAGAGGAGCGGGATCTGGTGCAGTGCTATCATCTGGGTGTTAATAGTTACATAGTTAAACCCGTTGATTATCAGAAATTTATCACCGTTATTGCCGATATCAGCCAGTATTGGCTTACCGTCAATGAGTTGCCTAATTAACAATTGAATTTTCAGCGATTTACCCTCCGCCATCAACCTAGCACTCAAGCTCAAGCAAGAGATAGAGTTTTTAAGCAAGGATGGTTCTCAAAAATCGGACTTGCGATAGCATCACTTCTCCAATAAGCTAGCTGTCTCCACCAGTTGAATGAATTCCCTGCGATAGCCATACGTGTCTGATCCAACAGATTTACCGGCCAGCGCAAGGACGTTGTTAAAACTGGCATCTCCCTTGAACTCCGAGTTCCTGAGAACCATTCCGAATGCAGCCACAGCCGAGGCAAATTGAAAGTTTTCTGAAACAAAGCTACCGGTTATCCTGTTCCCTTCCACACGTTGTACTACTAGCTTGCTGATTGTGTCTCCCGGTTCTTTGTATCGTAGTTTCAATGTCAGGAGATTCCTCCCTCCTTTTATATCCATCTGCTGGTATTCAAGGGGATCAACATTAGATACTGGTTCCTTAGACTCAGCCGGGATGATCTCATAAAGAGCGGTAACGGTATGCCCGCTGCCGATATCCCCTGCATCTTTCCTGTCATCATTGAAGTCCTCCTTGTTCAGTATCCTGTTCTCATATCCAATTAACCTGTATGCCTTTACCTTTTCGGGATTGAATTCAACCTGGATCTTTACATCTTTGGCAATGGTGAAAAGGGTTCCCCATAACTCTTCTCCAAAAACCTTCTTCGCCTCAAGGATGTTATCGATATAGGCATAATTGCCGTTTCCGGCATTGGATATCTGCTCCATCTTGGAATCCTTGTAATTACCCATCCCAAATCCAAGAACAGAAAGAAATACTCCCTCTTTTCTCTTCTCTTCAATCAACCGGACCATCTCGGCATCACTGCTGGCCCCAACATTGAAATCGCCATCTGTTGCCAGGATCACCCTGTTATTTCCTCCCGGGATGTAATTCTGCCTGACGATTTGGTAAGCCAGGTTAATTCCCGCTCCACCAGCTGTTGAGCCACCTGCGTGAAGGTTGTCCAGGGTCATGATGATTTTCTCTTTGTGATTCCCCGGAGTAGATTCCAACACACATCCTGCCGCGCCTGCGTATACTACTATTGCAACTTTATCGACCGACCTGAGATTGTTAACGAGAATCTTGAATGCCTGCCTGAGCAGCGGAAGTTTGTTCGGTTCGTTCATGGATCCCGATACATCAATCAGGAAAACCAGATTGGCCGGAGGTATTTCGTCCCCCTTCATGGTTTTTCCCTGAAGGCCAATCATTACCAGATGA
>Ga0351857_1022_pt1 | contig 32642 bp, 24 predicted proteins | sample BONcelHFGM3001D9_FD_206801 | JGI IMG/M metagenome (GOLD analysis project Ga0351857, IMG submission 206801) | Enriched cells from coal bed in the Powder River Basin, Montana, United States - BONCAT cells FGM rep2 HSBNCT.FGM.300.1.D9 ... | reverse complement strand
ACCATTTCTGGCAACGCCCGCAGGCGACCCCGTGGATGAGGCCAGGGCCGTGTACGATAAATACCGCAGCGTCATGCGCAGTGAGTGCGGGAAATGATAAAATGTTGGGGAATTAATCTGAGTATAAACGGGCCTATGGAGCGTCCGGCGCGGTGACCGCGCACATGTCTCGATTCAAAGGAGATTGTTATGCATTTTGAACTTTTAGACTATGTGGCGTTTGTCGCGTTCATTGCGGCAGTCATCGGCGTGTCCCTGTACGCATCGCGTGATTCCGAGGCGTCGGACGAGAATTACTTCCTGGCCGGGCGCAAGCTCACATGGTGGCTCATCGGCTTCTCGCTCATTGCGTCCAACATTTCCACCGAGCACTTCGTGGGCATGGCCGGGCGCGGGTTTGATATCGGGCTCGCCATCGCCAGCTATGAGTGGATGGCCGCGGTCACGCTTGTGATTGTGGCTTTGTTCTTTCTGCCAAAATTTCTCAAGAGCGGCATCTACACCATGCCGCAGTTCCTGGAATTTCGATACAACAAGACCGCACGCACGATCATGGCCGTGCTTATCATGCTGGCGTATGTGATCGTAGCCCTGGCCACGGTCCTGTATTCGGGCGCTCTGGCTCTGGATGCGATCTTCGGCCTGAATATGATCCTGGGCATCTGGCTCATCGGCATCCTGGCCGGCGGGTACACGGTGTACGGAGGGCTCAAAGCCGTGGTGTGGTCCGACCTCATCCAGGGCGCCGCGCTCCTGCTCGGCGGTCTCCTGGTTATGATCCTCGGGTTCAAGGCTATTGGCGGCCCGGCAGAGTTTTTTGCAATCGCGGGCGACAAGCTGCACACGGTCAAGCCCTGGAATGATCCGGAAATGCCGTGGGTGGCCGTGTTCTTCGGCGGGCTCTGGATTCCCAACCTGTTTTACTGGGGACTCAACCAGTTCATCACCCAGCGCACCCTGGGCGCCAAGAGCCTGGCCGAGGGGCAGAAGGGCATCATGTTCGCCGCGTTCCTCAAGCTTCTTATTCCCTTCATTATCGTGTTCCCCGGCATCATGGCCTATCACCTGTACGCCGATCAGATTGCCAATCCGGACCAGGCGTTCCCGGTTCTCATGAGCAAAATTCTGCCCGTTGGCTTTCGCGGCGTCATGTTTGCCGCCCTGTTCGGCGCGGTCATGAGCTCCCTGGACTCCATGCTCAACTCCGCGTCCACCATTTTCACCGTGGACATCTACAAGGAACACATTAACAGCAAGGCCACGTCCAAACAGCTCGTTGTCATCGGGCGCGTCATGACCGCGGTGTTCGTGATTATCGGGTGCCTGTGGTCGCCTGTGATCAGCAATTTCGGCAGCGTGTTCCAGTACATACAAAAAATCTGGGGTTTCATCTCTCCGGGCATCGTGGCCGCGTTTGTGTTCGGCATTTTTTCCAAGCGCACGCCACCGGCAGGGGCGATCGGCTCCATGCTGCTCGGTATCCCCATCTATGGCGCGTTGCTGTTCGGATTGCCCCATGTTGCATTTCTGCACCACATGCTTATCACATTCATCTGCCTGTGCGTGTGGAACATCATCATCACCATGGCCGCGCCGCTCAAGGAACCCGTGATCCTGCCGGAGATTCCCAATTACGACCACCGGCCCAGCCGCATCGCGCCCGTGCTTGGAATCATCATCGTGGCGCTTACGGCTGTGCTGTACATCATCTTCTGGTAAGGGTGTTCGGAGAAAGGGATCGGGTATGAAATCATGAGAAGAATCTTATTTCTTGCATTGTGTATTCTGGGTTTGTGCGCCCCTGCATTGTCCAGCGGCGCGGAGGTGATTCCACAGCCCGTCTCTGAGAAGGCCTGCGAGGGCGCGTATTATGTTTCAGGCGGCATGCCGATTGTGGCGGATCCGCAATTCTCACAAGCTGTGAACGCGCTCATGTCATTCCTGCCGCCCCCCGATCCATTGGCGGGCGATGTCCGTGGGGATGGCGTGCAACTCAAGCTGGTTGACGATGCAAAGCTTGGGGCTGAAGGGTATATCCTCGATGTGTCTCCGCAAATCATCAGCATCAAGGCCGCATCTCCGGCCGGCGCTTTTTACGCGGTGCAGACCCTGCGGCAATTGGTTTCGCAGAACAGCGAATTTCTGGCCGTTCCCTGTGTCTCCATCACGGACACGCCCCGCTTTCCGTGGCGCGGGCTCATGCTCGATGTGGCGCGCCACTTTCAGCCCAAAGAGGAAGTTTTTAAGATCATTGATGTCATGGCCCTGTTCAAGATGAATACCCTGCACCTGCATCTGGTAGATGATCAGGGCTGGCGCCTTGAGATTGATGCGTTTCCGCAACTCACGAAAATCGGTTCAAAGCGCGAGGCCAGCACAAAGTTCGATTTCTGCATGGCCCCGGCCGGCGCCGCGAGTGATGGATATTATACCAAAGACGATATGCGCGAAATCATTGCGTATGCGCAGGAACGGTTCATCACCATTGTGGCCGAGATCGAGATGCCGGGCCATGCCACGGCCGCCATCGCGTCGATCAAGGGCCTGTCCTGCCTCAACCAGCGGTTCAAAGTCAGCAACTGCTGGGGCGTGCACCAGGATATTTTCTGCGCGGGCGAAGAGAAGGTGTTCGCGTTCCTTGAGGCCGTGCTCGCCGAAGTTGCTGAACTGTTCCCCGGCCCGTATATCCACATCGGCGGGGACGAGGCGCCCAAGGACCGCTGGAGGGCGTGCCCCAAGTGCCAGAAGCGCATTAAGGACGAGGGCCTCAAGGACGAACACGAGTTGCAGAGCTGGTTCATTTCACGCATCGAAACATATGTGAATTCCCTGGGAAAACAGATCATAGGCTGGGACGAGATTCTCGAGGGCGGGCTGCCCCCGCGCGCGACAGTCATGAGCTGGCGCGGCATGCAGGGCGGCGCGGACGCGGCCATGCAGGGCCATGATGTGGTCATGAGCCCGACCAGCCACTGTTACTTTGATTATCGCCAGAGCAAGGATTGGGACAACGAGCCCGGCGCCATCGGCGCCGCAGTTATCCCGCTTGATAAAACCTACAGTTTCGAGCCTGTTCCCGCGGATTTGCCGCTTGATGCGCAAAAGCACATTCTGGGCACACAGGGCAACCTGTGGACCGAGCATATCGCAACGCCGGAACATTTGCAGTACATGGCCTTCCCGCGCGCCGTGGCCCTGGCCGAAGTGGCGTGGTCGCCCAAAGACGCGCGCGACTGGGCCGGGTTCAGCAAGCGCCTGCCCGCGGCCCTTTCCTTGCTCAAGGCCATGGGCGTGAATTGCCGTGAACCGCGCCAGGGCGAACTGGCTGATTGAAGAAGCATTTCAAGCACGTTGTTTTAAAGCAGAGGGGAATTTCAATGAATTGTCATATCAATAGGAACCGCAATCTATTCGCACGTCATTCCAGGCAGAGACCCGGAATCCATGGGGGCAGGACGCCCGGGGTGGGTTTTGGGGCGTGGAAGGGGTTTTCGCGCGGTCCCGCTTTCGGCGATTTCTTTCTCACGGCGCTTCTTCTTGCAATCGTTGCTTTACAACTATGCTCCGCACCCGCACTCGCCCAGGACAAGCCAATGCGCGACTGGGAAAATCCCGAAATGATTGGCCAGAATAAGGAAGCACCGCACGCGACAATTCTGCCTTTCCCGGATGCAGCCACGGCGGCAGCGCAGGGCCCGCTCGGCCAATCACCGTGGGTCAAGTCACTCAACGGCAACTGGAAATTTCACTGGGTCAAGCATCCAAAAGAAAAGCCGGATGATTTTTATATAACCGGTTTCGACGATTCCGCCTGGGATGAAATCCCTGTGCCGTCCAACTGGCAGCTTCACGGTTATGGCGTGCCTATCTATACCAATGTGAAATATCCGTTCCAGATGGATGCCCCGCGGGTCATGAGCAAGCCCTTCGATCCGTTCTGGACTTCATACAAGCAGCGCAACCCCGTGGGCTCGTACCGCACCACGTTCACTGTGCCGGGCGATTGGGACGGCAAGGAAGTATTTCTCGTGTTCCATGGCGTGGAGTCAGCGTTTTATTTGTGGCTCAATGGTGAAAAAGTAGGCTACAGCCAGGGCAGCCGCCTGCCCGCGGAGTTTAATGTCACAAAATATCTCAAGCCCGGTGATAATCTGCTGGCCGCCGAAGTGTACCGGTGGAGCGACGGCAGCTATCTTGAGGATCAGGACTTCTGGCGCTTGAGCGGTATCTACCGCGATGTGCAACTCGTGGCGCGCCCGGCTGTGCATGTACGTGATTTCTTTGTCACAACACCCATGCAGAAGAATATGCAGGATGGCAAATTTGTGTTCAGCGCCAGGGTCCGTAATATGTCCAAAGACGCCGCGACCCTGAATTTGAAGGTTTACATTAAAAATGAAGATGGAACGGATTATATCGGCCCGCTTTCTGAAATTGTGGATGTGCCAGCGGGCATTGAATCCGAAGTGGCTTTCGAGCAACCCGTGAAGAATCCGCAACTGTGGTCCGCGGAGATTCCGAATCTGTACGATATGCTCATTGTGCTTGAAGACAAGCAGGGCAGGGTGGTGGAGGCCATTCCGTGGCGTGTTGGGTTCCGCGACGTGCGCATTGCTGGCGGCCAGTTGTTGGTCAACGGCAAGGCCATTTATCTCAAGGGCGTGAACCGCCACGAGCACGACCCCGACACCGGGCATTATGTGACCCGCGAGCGCATGATTCAGGACATCGTGCTTATGAAGCAGCACAACATCAACGCCGTGCGCACCAGCCACTATCCCAATCATCCGGACTGGTATGCTCTCTGCGATCGCTATGGTTTGTATGTTTTTGACGAAGCCAACATTGAATCCCACGAATACGGCAGCGAGCGCTTGCAGCCCATTTCCACGGGGCCGGAGTGGAAAGAGGCGCATGTGGACCGCGTGCGCCGCATGGTGGAGCGCGACAAGAACCACGCGTCCGTGATCGTGTTCTCCCTTGGCAATGAAGCCGGGTATGGTCCCAATTTCAAGGCCGCGCGCACCTGGATTAAAAAGAACTACCCAATGTTTCCGGTATCCTATCAGCCCGGAAACGGGGAGCACAGCGACTTCCTTTGCCCCATGTACACCAAGGCCAGGGACATCGACGCGTACTACAACGCCTTCGGGCATGGCCGCCCGTTTTTCCTCGTGGAATACGCGCACGCCATGGGCAATTCCGTGGGCAACCTGCAGGAGTACTGGGACCTGTTCGAGACAAACAAACACTACCAGGGCGGTTTCATCTGGGACTGGGTGGACCAGGGGTTGCGCAAGAAGACCACGGACGGCCGCGAGTTCTGGGCCTATGGGGGCGATTACGGCGACCAGCCCAACGACGGCAATTTCAACTGCAACGGCCTGGTCCAGGCCGACCGCACGCCCAATCCGTCGCTGTATGAGGTCAAGAAGGTTTACCAGGATATTTCGGTGGAGCCGGTGCATTTGAATGAGGGGACAATCCGGGTGCACAATAGAAGACTGTTCAGGGATCTGTCGGATGTTGATCTCGTCTGGCAGCTTGTGTGCGATGGCAATGAGGATATCCCGATGAGGTTTTTCGGGCTGGATGTTCCGCCGGGTGGATATCAGGAAATCAGGATTTATACTAGCAGGCTGTATCCGGACAAGTGTCCGTCTGAGACCTATTTGACAGTGTCATTCAAACTCAAACACGACGCTCTTTGGGCTCCTGCCAAGCATGTCATTGCCTGGGATCAATTTTCATTTTCATTTTACGACCCTTGCGCATCAATCAGCTGTTTGGCGTATATTCCCCCGGAGGAGGAGAATGCCATATACGAAGAGATGATGCCTTCGGGTGTGTACTACAATCCTTTGACGGATCAATACCAGAATGTCCAATACCCGAATTTGTATCTGCCCAGTGAGGGTCTTTCAGCGGAGCAGAAACCCAAACCATATCCAGTCAAGGGACATCAGTTTCTGGTTTATAAATCTGGAGATACGGAAAAAAAGGCAGGCAATATCAGTTTCAGGGAAACTGAGGTTTCCTACATTGTCGAAGCAGGGAATGCAGTGTATGAAATCAACAGAAAAAGCGGGGCGCTCTCGAGCATCGAGATCCAGGGACGGCAAATGCTGTCCGCCCCAATGCAGCCGAATTTCTGGCGCCCGCCCACAGACAATGACAGAGGCAATGGAATGCCGGGAAAACTGTCAGCGTGGCGCGATGCTCTTTCCAAAAGGACACTGAATTCCGTGTCTTATGTCAAAGCAGCCGACAGGGATATTGAATCTGAAATTCCCAGGCTGTCTATGAATGATGACCTCAAAAAGAGCATTGAGCTGCCCTATATCGTCATTTCAGCAGATTCTGAACTTGCAGATCTCAATGCGCAATTGATTACAAAATATATTTTTGTGGATGAAAACAATTTCTTTGTAACAAACCGGCTTATTATCGATGGCGAGATGCCGTTGATTCCAAAACTGGGCATGCAGTTGTCCATTCCGAAAACCATGAACAATGTCAACTGGTTTGGACGCGGGCCGCACGAGAGCTATGCGGATAGGAAAACAGGCGCCGCAATCGGGAGCTACACCTCCAATGCGGAAGAGCTGTTTTTTCAATATGTGGAACCACAGGAGAACGGCAATCGAACGGATGTTCGCTGGGTAGAGTTCAGGGACTCGAAAAACTATGGTTTAAGGTTTATTGCGGATAGTGGCTACATCATGCATTCTCCTGAAAATGTAATTGAATCATCGTTTGAAAAAGTGGATTTTAAAGATTTTTGGAATAGTCAATATCAAACAAATATGGGCTTAAATGGTTTTAACTTCAGCATCTGGCCCTACACCATGGAGAACATCGAACAGGCCGCGCATCCAACTGACCTTGTGCCCGCGGGTTTTTATACGGTGAACATAGATTTTATACAGATGGGCGTGGGCGGGGATGACAGTTGGGGCGCGTGGCCTCTGGATGAATATCTCATCAAGCCGGGCACATATGAATGGGCGTTCCGCATTGTACCCATTGGGCCGGGTGAATGATATGCTTGAAAATTGGCTGCTGTCCCATGCCGCATCGCGCACAGGGGCGCAGCGTGTTGCGCCCTTTGTTGTGCGGGTGCGCTTTTTGTGCAACAGAATGTGGTTAAGTGTGTTTTGCATTTGAGTTATTTCGAAACAAGGAGCGGTATTGTGAAAAGGATATTTTGGAATTGTATTTGTATTCTGATTGCGGCTCTGTCCATGGCGGCGCCTGCATTGGCAATCGGCGAGTCCGCATTCCGCGCACCCAACCCGCCCAAAGGTGCGGTGTGGGTAGACGACTTGATTGCGGGCGGAGAAAATCCCGGGCTGTCGGTCAATAAATCTGCGTCCGGCGGGCCCATCATGCTCAACGGCGTGATCTACCAGCACGGAATCGGCGCTTTTCCGTCCGGCGTACTCGTGGTGAATTTGAATGGCGCAGCCGAGCGGTTCGCATCCCTGGCGGGTGTGAATGATTTTTCAGGATCCGAGGGCCCCGTGGTTTTTGAAGTATGGGCGGATGGCGTGAAAGCCGCGGAGAGCGCACCCGTGAGCAAGGGCGGCGCTCCGCAGATTATTGACGCGGACGTGGCCGGGGCAAAGCAGATGCTGCTCGTGGTCCGGGGCATCGGGTCCGGCAACGTGGCAGCGGACTGGGCCGGGGCATTGCTTAAGGTCAAGCCAGATGCACAGAGCATTATTAGCATCGCAACATTCCAGGAGACACATTCCATGGAAATCGCGGAAACGGATTTCAATGAAATAGGAATTCACGGCCCGCGCGTGGTTGGCTCAACCCCCGGCAAACCGTTTCTGTTCCGTATCCCGGCAACAGGCAAAGCACCCCTGTCGTTCAAAGTGGACAACCTGCCGGACGGACTGGTTCTTGACGCCAAAACCGGAGTGATTTCCGGTTCTCTGAAAAGCGACGGAGAAACCCTGGCGGCTTTAAAAGTAACGGACGCGTCCGGAGCGGTGGCGGAGCGGAAACTGAAGATTGTGGGCGGGTTGCACAAGCTGGCGCTGACCCCGCCCATGGGCTGGAACTCGTGGAACGTGTGGGGCACGTCCGTGGACGCGGACAAGGTGCGCGCGGCCGCCGACGCCATGGAGAAATCTGGCCTGGCCGCGGTGGGATTCCAGTATGTGAATATCGACGATGCCTGGGAAGGCGCGCGCGATGCAAGCGGCGTTTTGCAAACCAACGAGAAATTTCCGGACATGAAGGGCCTTGCCGATTATGTACATGCAAAAGGCTTGAAGCTCGGCATCTATTCCTCTCCCGGCCCGGAAACCTGCGCGCGCTACCCGGGCAGCTATGAGCACGAGCAGATCGACGCCGACACCTGGGCCGCGTGGGGCATCGACTATCTCAAGCACGACTGGTGTTTGTATCGCGTGATTGCCAAAGACAACAGTTTGCCCGAACTCCAGAAGCCGTATCTGGTGATGCGCGCGGCCCTGGACAAGGCCAGCCGCGACATCGTGTACAGCCTGTGCCAGTACGGCATGGGCAATGTGTGGGAGTGGGGCGCGGATGTGGGCGGCAACCTGTGGCGCACCACCGGGGATATCGTGGACACCTGGGCCAGCATGTCCGGTATCGGGTTCAGCCAGAACGGCATCGAGAAACACGCAGGGCCCGGGCACTGGAACGACCCGGACATGCTTGTTATCGGCAAAGTCGGGTGGGGTCCCACCATTCACCCCACACGTTTGACTCAGAATGAACAAATGACTCATATCACCTTGTGGAGCATGCTGGCGTCCCCGCTTCTCATCGGGTGCGACATGTCCGACATGGACCCGTTTACCAAAGACTTAATCACCAACCCCGAGGTGCTGGAAGTGAACCAGGACCCGCTTGGCAAACAGGCGCGCAAAGTTGCGGATGCGGGAATCTTACTCGAAGTGTGGGCGCGACCGCTTTACGATGGAACCGTGGCCGTGGGCCTGTTTAACCGGTTTGTGGAGGATGCGGATATCACGTTCCGGGTTGCCGACATAGGCCTGGACCCCGGCGCCACACAATCCGTTCGCAACCTGTGGCTCAGAAAAGATATGGGCTTTATCGAGGGGTCGTTCACGGTTCCGGTTCCGGCCCACGGTGCGGTTCTGCTCAAAGTGGGAATGCCCCAGCCCAATGAATACGATTGAATGAAATGTGTTGACTGGAGAAAAAATGATTAAGCGTTTCAATATTGCGGGAATCGCCATGTGCCTGTTTGTCATGCTGGCTGCGGTGCAGGGCAGGGCGGGTTCCATTACTTATCACCTGCGCATGGACGGCAATGTGCCGGAGCAGGCCGTGTTGTTTGTGGGGGACAGCATTACCGAGGCTCTGTGCGTGGCTGCGGTTACGGAGCGCGGTGTGAATTACGGCATCGGCGGGGACACAACTTCAGGGGTGTTTACGCGCATCAACCAGTACGAATCCCGCAAGCGCGTGCGCGCCATTGTTATTGCCATCGGCGTAAATGACATTGCGCGCGGCGTTAAAGATCCGCAGATATTTCAGAACTACAAGCTCATTTTGCAATCCATGCCCAGAACCACGCCCGTGGTGTTCAGCGCGATTCTGCCCGTGGACTCGCGCCTTGTGTCGTATGAGCCTCTGCGCAATGATCGCATAGCGGCCGTAAACCGCAAGGCGCAAAAAATCTGCGCCGAGTTCAGCAACTGCCATTTCATGGATTCTGGCCCGAAAATGTTGGACGCGGACGGCATGCTCGCGGCCGCCTATCACGAGGGTGATGGAATTCACCTGGGCACCGAGGGCTACAAAGTGTGGATTGCAGATTTGAGCGAAGCATTGAATTTGTTATCGGAAAACAAAGAGTAATCAGCAATCGGGCAGGGAAATATCCTGGGGCCGGTGCAGGGCGTTGTAGATGCAGGCGGGGTAGTATGTGCCGTCCGGGGCCAGGTGCACCTTGACGCAGGATGCAGCATCGGGAATATCCAGGGTGTCTGTGCCGCGGAATTTTTCCAGAGTGATGAATAGAATATTCGGGTCATAGGCGGCGCGGTCCATGCTGCGCACATCTTTGAGGTAGCGCGCGGCAGCCAGGGCTGCGCGCGGGTGGCGCGCGGCGGTGAGCGGGTCCAGCAGCCGGTTCAGGGGGAGCACAGTGTCTCCGTGGTGGTAAAGCATCATGAAGAAGAAGCACGTGCGGGGCCGGTAGTCGGGGTTTCCGGTGAGTTTATATATGTTCGCGGCGATTTTATGGAACGCCAGAAAATCCTGTTTTGTGACCGCGCCGCCGGTGTCGCGGTCGAGCCAGTTCATGACATCCACGGCGCTTGACGCCTGAACCGCGCCGGTCATGTGGCTGCGGCCGATGCGCGAGCCGGGCAGAAGGCCGATTTGCTGCACCCCGGGTGTGTCGAAGGCCAGGCGCAGGGTTTTTCCCACTTCGTGGTCGTTGATCCCGTTTTCCAGCATGCAGGCCAGCAGGATTTTAAAACCGTGTTTCGATAATCTTTTGAGTACACGCAGTTTGAGATCAATGAGGTCGCGGCCCCGGAATTTCTCGCTGGTGGCCGGGGTAAATCCGTCGAACTGGAGAAAGACCCATTCCAGGCCTGTTTTCTTCAAGCGTTCAATGTATCCCGGCTCATCCAGGTGCAGGCCATTGGTTACGAGCTTGGCAACGCAGCCTTTGTTGGCCAGAAATTCCAGAAATTCGAACAAGTCGGGCCGCAGGGTGGGTTCGCCGCCCTGCACGAAAATCACGGGTTTGCGGCTCGTAATGGCGTTGATTTTATCTTTGTACCACTGAAGAGGTTTGTCTTCGGCGGGTTCGGTGTTGGCGTTGGCGAAGCAGTTTGAGCAGTGCAGGTTGCATCGTTGTGTGAAGTCCACGCAGATGCCGCGCATATCCGAAAAATCGCCGCGGTTGCAGCGGTCCGCGGGTAGTGCGCCCGAGTTGGCCGGGGCGGCGATGCGGTCAATTTTATTGTAAAAAGCCGAGTCGCGCCAGAAAAACAGGTCGAAATCGCCGTGTTCGGGGCAGGACTTGAGCATATACAGGTCGTCATTGCGGCGCACGATGCGTGCGTCCAGCTCTGTGCGGCAAACCGGGCAAGGGCTGCGGGTGGTGCGCACGTTATTATTTTTTCTGGCCATAAACTAAGTGAAACTCCTCTTTATCAATATATCACCATGGCATCAGCCTCACAAGCGCGGGCGCGGGATGATCGGGATTGTTGGCAATATAGGTAAATATTCATTAATAAATATTGATATTATGATTAAATGCGCAGCCTCGGGGCGTGCAGCTTGCCTGTGTCCCAAATCCGGGGCTGTGAAAAAATCGATGCCACATCGTATTGAGTTGAGGGGGAAGCAATGGTTAAGAAACTAATCTGTTCGGTTCTGTTCGTGTGCCTCGCGTTATGTTGTGGAATGGCAACGGCCCAGGATGCCGGGAGCGTGGGAGCCGATGAAGATGTTGTGATTAAGAAAATTGAAGTGTCAGGCAATTTTGAAGTATCCGATGACGTAATCATGGCCGTGGTGCAGTCCCGCACCGGAGAGCCGATTAATACGCAGTTGCTCGAGGACGATTTGCAGCGGATTTTCGACCTGGGTTTCTTCTCCGAGGAAATCAAAGCGCGTCTGTCCGAGTACGAAGGCGGCGCTAAAATTACATTCAAGGTTGTTGAAAACCCGGTTGTGAACAAAATCGAGTATTCCGGCAACACCGTGATTTTGGAGCAGGCGCTGCGGGATGTGATGCAGACCAAGGAAAACGAAATTCTCAATAAAGTAAATCTGGAGCAGGATGTCAAAGCCCTGGAGCAGCTCTACAAGGACAGGGGTTTCATCGTGGCCCGCGTGGTGGACCTGCAAGTGGGTGAAGATAATGTACTGCGCATCGAGATCAAGGAAGGCGTGGTCAAGGACATTGAGATTATCTACGTGATCCGAAATGACGACACCGACGAGATCGCCGAAGAGAGCACCAAAGGCAAAACGCTGCCCAAGGTGATTTTGCGCGAAATGAGAACAAAAAAGGGCGACGTGCTCAATGCCGAACGCATCCGCCTGGACCTGCAGCGTGTGTTCAACCTCGGGTTCTTTGAAGACGTAACCTGGGATTTTGACACCGATCCCGGCCGCGTGGATTTGGGCAGCATTATTCTGCAAGTCAAGGTCGAGGAAGCCAAGACCGGCCAGGTGGGATTCGGCGCCGGATACAGCAGCAGCACGGGTCTCACCGGGTTCCTCAGTTACTCGGAACGCAATCTCAGCGGCATGGGCCGGCGCGTGAACAGCCAGATCGAGTTCGGGGGCAAGCAAAACGATTTCCAGGTCGGCTATTTTGAACCCTGGATTGACAAAAAACACACCAGTTTTGAAATCAACCTGTACAACACATCCACGGAAAATCTGCGCTACGGCCTGGGCGGCGTGGAAGTATCGGATTATGCCGAATCACACCAGGGTTTTGACATAACCGTGGGCCGGCCCCTGTCCGACTACACCCGCGCATTCGTGGGCTTTAAGGCCGAGAGCGTGAACATTGAACCCGCGGCCTTCGATTATCTGGACGGCGCCATCCGCTCCACGAGCCTGTCCCTCCGCACCGACACGCGCAATAACATCTTCAATCCCTCCTCCGGGCGCCTGGACACCGGCACCATGGAAGTGAACGGCAGCTTCCTGGGCGGGGATTACGACTACCAGAAATTCAGCCTGGACCTGCGCCGGTTCTACCCGGTGAAAGGCAATAAGCAGATTTTCGGCGTTCACATGTTTATGGGCATGAGCATGGACAATGTGCCGCGGTTCGATTATTTCGACATCGGCGGCGTAAACACCGTGCGCGGCTACGAAGAGTACGAATTCGCCGGATCCAAGGCTGTGTACTTTAACGCGGAATATCGTTTCGCTCTCGCGGGCAATGTGTCGGGTGTGCTGTTCAGCGACGCGGGCGGCGTGTGGAGCAAGTCCAGCGAGATGAGCCTGGATCCTGACGACTATGTGAAAGCCGTGGGCCTGGGCCTGCGCCTCAATATCTCTTACTTCGGCGGGTTGGGCCCCATCCGTCTGGACTACGCCTACGCGCTGAGCCGCGAGGAAACCAAGATTCACTTCGGCTTCGGCCAAATGTTCTAATCGCCGGCCGCCACGGGAGTTTGGGAACCAATGACCTATCAGATGCGAACATTGATGATTGTTCTGGCGGCGGGGCTGTGCCTGTGCGCCATGGGACGCGACGCCGCAGCCGCTAACGCTATCAAAAGTGTGTCCGTATCCGTGCGCTTCACGGCAAACACGCCACCCGAGCCCATGGTGGAAAAAATCAGGTTCAGTGCGGAGCAGGTGGGCATCAAAGCCCTGGAAGGCAAGTCCATCGACGAGGCCGAGCTTCTCAAACCCGAACTGCTTGGCCTCATGGGTAAAATTTTCAACCAGGTGCTCGGCGGTTACCTGGTCAGCGATGTGGGCATCGTTATCAAATCCGATGTATCCATTGATATTCTGCTCGAACCCATTCCGCCCTTCGTGGAAACGTTTGACGTCACTCTGGAATTCACCGGCGGCACGCATTCGCGCTGGAACGAACTTATGGTCAAAGAGCGGGACGCCATCAAACACCGCTACCAGGATCTGTTCAAGGATGTGCCCGTGCTCAGTGAGCGTTGGAGCGCAAAGGTTATCGAAGACACGCTGCTGGACCGCGACGAGCTTGCGGCCATGTTCCCCGGGTTTCGCGTGGAACCGGTTCTGAACATCGGGGAACACACTGTGCTGCACCTGGTGCTCACCCCCGAGGGTGAAACCATCCGCATGGTCACAGTGAAAATCCGCTCGGCTACAATTCCGTCCCTCACGCTTGAACGGCTCAAATACGAAGCCGCCACGCGCGCGGACCTTATCGTCGGCCTTCCTCTGAAGTTCGCCGAAAGCCGCCACGATATCATCGCAACGGATATTACCTCGCACCTGGAAAACACGCACCTGGCGCAGGTGCTGCACCTGGGCATCACGCCGCGCCTCCTGCTCACAAGCCGCACGCGCCTCAACCTGCTCGTAGAGTCCAGCCACTATAGCGGATTCCTGCGCGCCAAGATCGACGTGGGCAAGGACACCAGCGACACGGATCTGGAATCGCACCTTGGTGTGTTCCTGATTGACAACATCGAAGTTTTTACGGAATTTAATTTCGACCCGGGCCCCATTTCGCTGCAAAGCAACGTCGGCGTGGGCTGGCGCGTGAATCCGTTTTTGTACGCGGCAACCGGACGCAATTTCACCGAAGGCATCACCCGCATCTGGCTCGACGCCTACCTGTCTGAAGACGTGATTATTTCCTGGGAGAAAGGCGTGTCCCAGAACAGGAAAAAGGACATTGAGGGCAGCATCAAATTCAAGGCCCACGAATTTTTCAGTTTCGACATTGTATCGGACTTCAATACCGATGTGTGGGTGCGTTTCAACGCCAACCTCTGAGCATTGAAACCCCCGCGCCGGTCACAGCCATTATCTGGAGGCATCACCCCAATGCAAAAATTTTTGCGCACCGCACTCATTATCCTATCCCTGGCCATCATCGCGTTTTCGGCCGCTGTGTACATGAAAACCGGAAAGGCTACGGCCGAGGGCGAACTCGTGGGCTATGTGGATTCCGAGGAAATTATGGCCGGGTACACACCTGCGCGCCGCGCCCAGGAATCCTGGGAAAGTTTTGAGCGCCAGCACGAGGAAGAATTGCAGGGAACCATTTTTAAAAAATATAATACCACCGATTTGAACACCCTCAGCGAAACACAACAGCAGGAAGTGCGTAAAATGCTGGAGCAGGCCGACGCTGAACTCAAGGCGCAGTTTGAAAAAATCAGGGTGCAGGAATGGGAACCGGCGCGCAACAAGATCCAAGCCACCATTGATGCCACGGCAAAGGAAAAGGGCGTACGCGTGGTGCTTGAGAAAAAGGTGGTCCTGTCGGGTGGACTGGATATGACCCAGGATGTGCTGAACAAATTGAAATAAGAAAGCGCCTTTATGAAATGGATTTTCCCCGCAGCTATTTTTGTATCGTCCCTGCTGCTGCTGGCGGCCGCTTACAGAACGCAGCCCCGGCAACCCGCAGTGGCTGTGGTATACCATGACAAGCTGCTGCAGGCGGACCCGGTGGCGGCCGGGCTGACCCGCGTGCAAGACGGGCGCACCCGGCTTCAGGGTCGACGCGCACAGGCCTTGCTCCTGGTGTCACAAAACAATGCGAACCTTGAGAGCCTGATTTCCGATGACCGTTCAGCCCTGGACAGCGGGTTTCTCACAAGCCGCAATCTCTACCGGGATTTCCTCACAGCAACCATGGAAGATACGCTTGATGCTCTGTATTGGGGCGCGCGCGAGGATTTTGAACAATACACAGAGCGCAGGTACCGCGAGATGCTTGACGCATTTGATGCGGCCCTGGCCGTTCTGGAACAGGAAACCATTATCGAGTCTCTGCGCGCCGAACGCCGCCGCTTGCTCAATATGCGCCTGATTCTCGGATCTCTTACCCGCGACCGCATCGCTTTGTCCCCCCTGCGTATCGAGCAACTCGAATCGGAAATCCAATCTCTTCAAAGCATCATAGAAATCAAGAAGCGCATGGGCCGCCGCGCCTTTTCCATTAAGGAAAAACGGCAATACGAGCAGTTGGAGAGCGACTCACAAGCGGATTTGGACGCGCGCTCGCGGGAACTCGACAGCCAGATTCAGGTTTTGATAAACAACATGGAGCAGAATACCCGCGACCTCATTTCAGGCTACGAAGCGGAACAGCAACACGGCCGCAGCCAGGCCATGGAAAGGCGGCGCGCCATGCAGCAGGCCGCCGAGGATATGCGCGGGGATATGCCTGAACAAGATAGAGGGCTTCAGGATCAGCAGGCCCTTGAGAAGTATATGGAACTCTTTTACGACACGCTTCACGCACGCGCAGACGCGGCCGCCGTGGACGCCGGCGCATTCCTGGTGCTGGATTCGCCACTTTGTCGCGCATCCGGCGTCAAGGACGTAACCGCGGACCTGGGCCTGCCCGTGAAACGCACTGCCGGAGAAAAATAATGAACGTCACATTACAAGAATTGGCAGAGGCCCTGGGCGCGGATGTGGACGGCGATGCGCAAGCGCGCGCGCAGGGCGTGTGCCCGCCGCACGCGCCCATGGCCGGGCATGTGGTTTTTCTCGACAAACCCGGACAGGCGGAAATGCTCAAAGGCGCGGGTGTGGCCGCCGTCTTATGTTCGCGCACAGCCGACATTACTGGGTTCAATCTGCTGCGGGCCGAGTATCCCAAGCTGGCATTCGCCCGCGCATTGGCTTTTTTTAATCCCACGCCCAAGCCCGCACCGGGCGCGCATGCCCGTGCTTGTGTGCACCCCGAAGCCGTGGTGCATGCCCAGGCCTCTATTGGCGCGTGCGCTGTGGTGGAGCAGGGCGCTCATGTCGGGCCGGGAACCGTAATGCACGCCGGCGTGTATGTGGGGCCAAACGCGCACATTGGCGAGAATTGCACCCTGCATCCCAACAGCACGGTTCTTCAAAATTGTGTTCTTGGCGACCGCGTTACGCTCCACAGCGGCGCCGTGATCGGCGCCGACGGGTTCGGCTATGTGCTGCACCAGGGTGAACACGTGAAAGTGCCCCAGGTCGGCCGAGTTGTAATCGGCAGCGATGTGGAAATCGGCGCCGGAACCACAGTGGACCGCGCCACTTTGGGCGATACCGTGATCGGCGATGGTGCGAAAATCGATAACCAGGTGCAGATAGGGCACAACTGCCGCATCGGCCGCGGCGTCATCATCTGCGGCTCTGTGGGTATTTCCGGAAGCTGCACCATCGGGGATTATGCGGTGCTGGCTGGCCAGGCGGGCGTGTCCGACCATATTACCATCGGCGCCCGCGCCATCATCGGCGGCAAGGCAGGGGTCACGCGCGACGTGCCCGAAGGAAAGTTCTATTCCGGCATGCCGGCGGGACCGCACCGCGACGCCATGCGCCAGGCGGGCGCCCTGCAAAAGCTGCCGGACCTGCTCAAGGATCTCGATGCCCTGCGCAAACAAGTGGAGTTGCTGAATAAAGATGAAGCGTAATGTGATGATCCTGGCGCTGCTGGTTGCGGCGTTTGTTTTTTTTATTGGGCCCGGACGTGCCGCCGCACAGCCTGCTGAGGCGCCTATTGTCCGGGACTCCGGCGCCGGGCCGGAACTGCCTCCGGCTGGTACGGCCCCGGCCATGGTTACGGTGCAGGTTACCGGCGAGCATCCGGGCGAAGATGTGTTTCTGCCTATCGCACAGAACAAGATTCGCGAGGGCCTGCGCATCCAGAGCGGCGCACAGTACAATATCTTAATCAATGACGTCAAGTATGTGGACCCGCCCCGCACCGGCGGCACAGGCGTGCTCATCATTCCCGTGAAAATCTGGGGACAGGGCATGCAAACCGTACGCCAGGACGTTATCGTGCGTGTGGAAAACCTGCGTGTGGAGGGATTCGGCGCACCGGACCGTATTTACGTGAGCAACTCCCCGGAGAGCCTCACCCACAGCGGCGAATTGCTCGCCGATACACTGCATCATGGCTCTTCCACACGGTTTATCATTCACCACCGCAACACCACCAACAGAGATCTTAATTTCGTTTTTTTCGTGAGCAATCCGAACGGCAAGCCCGCACATGTGCGCGTGGTGGGCGATATCCTCGGGGTGTGGAACAAGGAACTGCAGGCCGGGCACGACGCCACTGACCGGTTCATCAAGGCCCAGCGCCATGGTGCGGGCTATATCATGGAAGTGCCTCCGGGCGGATTTGCCACACTAAAAAAATTTACGTTCAAACCGGGACAGATCGTAAGCGGACTGTGCGAAGTGCAGGTGCTGCACGGAGAAAGCATCGATTTCTCGGTGCGCGTTGTCGAACAGTACCAGCCGGATCAGGCGCCAAGCGAAGAAATCGGAGATTTCTTCTCGAACCGGGCGCACGGCCATTACTCGGCTCCCCTCGTATCTATTAATGAAAAGTATGTCATCGGCGAGCGGTGGAAGTTCCTGAGCATAGGCGATATCCCTCTTCCCGCTCTGATTCCCAACAGCCCGCCCCTGCACGGCAATTACGGGGTTACTTATGATATCACCCTGTCTGTGGAAAATCCCAACGGCAATCAGGAAACCGTGGACATCACATTCGCGCCCGCAGGGGGCGTGGCCATGGGGACTTTCTTTATTAACGATGTTTTTAAACAAACCGGGATCGTGAAACCGCCTGACAAAGTTCTGTTGCATTCCTTCACCGTGGACCCCGGAACCACGCAGCAGGTGCGCCTGATCACCATTCCCGAGTCCGGCTCCTATTACCCGGTCCGGCTCGTTGTGGGCGCGCGCATAAAAGGCTATTGACCAGGAAAACAAGGATAGAATCTGATACCATGGCTTCATACAGGCAGACAACCCTGGCCGCAGAAGTGCTGATGGAAGGCGTGGGATTACACACGGGCCGCACGGTGCATATGGCTTTGAAACCCGCGCCCCCGGAAACAGGCGTGGTGTTTGTTTCGCAGGGCGTGCGCATTCCCGCAAATATTCAGAACGCGGCGCAACACGCAGCCCGGAACACTACGCTGCAAAAAGGAGACGCGGCCCTGCACACCGTGGAGCACGTGCTGGCTGCGCTGTCGGGCCTGTGCGTGGATAATGCCGTGGTGGAGCTTGACGGCCCCGAGCCCCCGGCCATGGACGGCGGCGCCCTGCCTCTGTGCCGGGCCATGCGCCAGGCCGGCATCCGCGAACTGGATGCGGATATGGAATATTTCACGATTAAGCAACCGGTGTTTGTGGAAGATCCGGGCCGCGCCGCGGCCGCGGCCCTGCCGCATCACGGGTTTCGCGTGACTTTTCTCATCGGATACAATCACCCGCTCGTGCATGAGCAGTCATTCGATGCGGACATTACTCCGGATTCATTTTCGGACACTATTGCGCCCGCGCGCACTTATGGGTTTATCGAGGAAGTGGACGCCCTGCGCAGTGCAGGCCTGGCCCTGGGCGGGTCCGAGGATAACGCGATTGTGATTTATCCAGACCGGTTTTCCACGGATTTGCGCATGCCCAACGAACTGGCCGCGCATAAGGCCCTGGACATGATCGGAGACTTGGCTCTGCTGGGGCGCCGCGTACGCGGGCATTTTATCGGGTACCGTTCGGGCCACGCGCTGAACGCACGGCTGGTGCGCGCGCTGATTGAGCAGGCCTGTCAAGGTTGAACATTGCGGCGATATGGTAATATTATCAGGATTAGAGCCGTTCATTCATAGAGGGGAATTTCAGGATTATGAAATGTCCGGAATGCCAGTTTGAAGTAGCCGATGGCCTGAAGTTTTGCTCACAGTGCGGTTCGCGGCTCCAGGGCGGCGCCGCACCCGCGGCAAGGATGCAGAACAAGCAAAGCGCGGGCGGCCCGAGCTGGAAATCATTCATCGCCCTGCTCATTCTTTGCGCTGTGGCCTACGGCGGATTCACGGGTTATATGTGGTACATGGTGCGCGATCGACGCGCCAAGGGCATTGAGGCGTACAATCGCGCCCAGTTCAATAACTGCATCACCAATTTGAAATATGTTATCCGGAAAGATCCCAACTCCACCACCCAGGAGCGGCTCATTCTGGCCAAATGCTATTTCCAGAACAAGCAGCCCAATCTCGCCATGGAGCAACTCAAGGAAGCGGCCGTATGGCAGCCGGACAATCCCGAAATTAACGCCCTGTGGGCCAGGCTCCTGGTTGACATGCGGCAATACGACCAGGCCGTGGAGCATGCCCTGAAGGCTCTCAAGAGTGAGCCCGGCAACCGCCGGGCGCTCATCGCACTGGGCCTGGCGCGCATGAACCTCGAAGAATACGACGAAGCTGCGGCCGACCTCACCCGCGCCCTTGAGGGCGCATCCAAGGAGGAAAGCCAGGTTATTTACAACGCCATCGGGCAAAGCTTTGAGAAAAAAGGCGATATCGACAAGGCGCTTGATGCCTACAAACAGTCTGTCTCCGTGTATGCAAACCAGGAAGAAATCCGCATGAAGCTTGGTGTGCTGTTTCTGCAAAAGGATAAATTCCGGGATTGCTATGTGAATGCGGACGCGGCAAAAATGCTGTATGAGCCGGGAAGTGCGAATCAGCAAAAAGCCGGGCGCTTGTCCGATACCTGCCTGGAACTGATGAAAGATACTGAACTGCGTGCATGCGTGATGCAGCGCCGGCAGCTCGATAAACAGTTCTTTTCCTACTATCTGGAATACCATGGCCTTGACCGGGAAATCCGCGCCGAGGAAACCGAACATTACGGCAACACCGGCTACCTCGAAGATTTGCGCACATCCGTGCTGACCCTCAAGGAGGATTACGCGGGGCTCGAGTGCCTGGTGGACGACCCGGAAAGCAATTATGAACTGAGCCGCCAGACCATGCGGTTCCTGTGCGAGCGCCTGGCTGGCACCATAACAGCCCTGGTTTCATTTCTGGATGATCCCGATGACGATACCGCGGAAATGTATCACAGGGCCGTGACCGAACTTGAAAAAACCGTGGATAAAGCCAGGGCCATCTGGAAGAATGAAGACGATTTCTACCAAGGTCTGGACCCCATCGTGCCCAAGCGTGCTCAGGAAATTCCGCCCGCTCCCGAATAGGGCTGCGGATTCAGATCACTTTTTTCGCGTTGTGTCATGGCGCCACAATGCATTCAGCGATTCAATGCCCATTCAGAATTTACCGATTGGAAATTCGGCCCCTGTTCCGATTTCAGTCAAAACAATGCCATGCCCCGGGCGCGCCTTGAAATTTTATATTGGGTTTGAAATAGGTCCGGGAATGTCTATTCTGATTCCTCGACAAACTCAATTTTATCGCCGGGCTTGATGCGGCCACCTTGTTCCACGCTCACAAATATGCCTTCGCGCGGCATCACGCAATCGCCAACCTGGTGAAAGATGGCGCAGCGCGTGTGGCAGGTCTTTCCGATTTTAGTGACTTGCAGCAGTGTGTCGCCGCAGCGCATGCGCGTGCCGATGGGCAGGGCGGGCAGGTCCACGCCCTGGGTGGTGATGTTTTCTCCGAACGCTCCGGGGGCCACGTCCGCGCCCTTGGCTTTCATGCGCTCAATGCTTTCCATGGCCAGCAGGCTCACCTGGCGAATGGGGTTGCGCCCGGCGTGCGCGTCGCCCTGCACGCCCTGGCCCTGCACGAGCATCACACCCTGCGCGGCCGGAACTTTGGCCGTGCCGGTTTCCGGGCTCATGTTGGTGGAAATTATTTTCGGCATTATATTTCGATGTCCTTTGTTGCTGAATCGTTTTACCGCCGTATGGAAGCGGGTCAGCCGCCGAGCTGGTTCATGCCCGAGCGCATGTGCGAAAAGTCGCCTTTTTCGCCTTTCTGGTGCACGGCGCGCCGGAAGGCTTCGGCCACCAGGTTGTCGTCGCCGCCGCTGCGCAGGATGGTTTTGATATCCACCCCGGTTTCGCTCAACAGGCACCCGCGCAGCGTACCCTCGGGCCTCAGGCGCAGGCGGTTGCAGTTGTGGCAGAACCCGTGGGACACGGGGCTGATGAGGCCGACAAGCGTTTTTCCGTCCTTGAGGGTGTAGTAGCGCGCGGGGTCGTGCCGGTTGCCGACCACGGGCTGGCTGCTCATGAGCAGGGGCGCGAGGCGTTCCAGGCACTGTTCGCGGGTCATGTATTTGTCCTGCCAGCCCGGTTCCTTGCGGATGGGCATATATTCGATGAAGCGCACGCTTACCCCGTGATCCATGCCGAACTGTGCGAACGCCTGGAGTTCATCGTCATTGGTGCCGCGCATGACCACCACGTTCACCTTGATGGGGCGCAGGCCCGCGGCCGCGGCCGCGCTGATGCCGCGCAGCACCGCGTCCAGCTCGCCCATGCGGCAGATGGCTTTAAAGCGCTCGGGCTTCATGGTGTCCATGCTCACGTTCACGCGGTTGAGCCCGGCGCCGGCCAGGGGCCGGGCGAATTCTTCGAGCAGCAACCCATTGGTGGTGAGGGACAGGTCCTCAATTTCCGGGATGGCGGCCAGGTCGGTTACGAGCTTGATGATGTTCTTGCGCGCAAGGGGTTCGCCGCCCGTGAGCCGCACTTTATGGATGCCCATGCGCGCGGCCACATGCACAACGCACGCGATTTCTTCAAGGGTGAGGATTTCCCGCGCGGGAAGGAATTTCACGTCCGGCGGCACGCAGTACACGCAGCGCATATTGCACATGTCCGTGACAGACACGCGCAGGTACGTGATGCGTCTTCCGAATGTGTCCACAAGCTGGTCTGTGATCATGTCCGTTCCGTGCGGCCCCTTGCGGCCGCTAACATATTATAAGTTGCGCGGCGGGGTTTTGCCGGACAAGTTCGGCGCGGTCATGGAAAGCACTTGAAACCAGAGGCCAGTTCCAGGATATACCGGAATCTGGAATAGTAATGGAATTGTGTTTCATCAATATCGTCGCGCAGTGTGAGCACGATTTTTTCGGCGCGCGCCGCGGACTCGATCTGGCGGCGCATGCCGAACGCCGCGGTTTCCGCGAACCGGTCGTCCCAGAAGATTTGCAGGGGGCCGTCGGCGAGCCGGTCCAGGAGCGTGGCCAGGCTCTGCGCCGCGAACTGGGCCACATCCGCGCCCAGGCATGTGAAATTGAAGTTGTCGGTAATGATGCGCAGCGCGATCCACTGGTAGGGGAAATACAGGTCGCAGTGATACGAGCGCAGGCGGTCCACAATGGAATGGAACGAGAAGCCGGGGTCTCCGGGCTGAGCCGAGCGGCGCGCATCGTTCTGGCGCAGGCGCGCGGTCTGGCGCGGCGCCTCAAGGTCGCCGATGATTGCCACGGCTGGCTCGCCGCGGGCAATGTCAATGGGCGGCGCGTCCGCTGCTGTGGTGAACGACACGCCATTGTCGGACCATGTGAGTCCGGACACGCGGCGCGGCGCGGGGATGCGGAAGAACATGTTGTCGCGCAGCAGGCGCGTGCGGTAACCCAGTTTGTTGAGTTCCGCGGCGGCTCCGGCCACGGGCGCCACGCTCTGGTTGCGCATAAGGGCCATGAAGCCGCGGCCCGTGAGTTGTCCGCGCAGTGTATACTCGTCCTGGCCCAGCAGGCCCGCAATTTTTTTAACGTGTTCTTTGGGGTCGCCCTCGATCGGATACAACAGCAGGTTGGCGTGCTGCTGGGGGAATTCGGGCGCCAGGAACAGGGTCTTGTCCGGCTGATCCAATCCCTCGGGCAGTCGTTTGCCCTGCCAGTTGATAACATCGATCTGCATGATTACCCCCGCCCGCGCACTGCGGGCCAGGTTCTGGTCTCGCTCCAAGCGGCTTTTTTCTTATGTAATAATATCCCGTCCTGAGCCCGGCCTTTGCTATGATATGACGAAGAGGTGAAATTGAGCTTATGAGACTTACCGATAAAAATGCCATTCTCGAAGCCCTGCGCGCCGGGCGCGCGGTGTTGCATGTTACATTTCATACGCAGCCCAAGAAGGATCCGCGGCTTGCGGAAATTGAGCAGCTTGCGCGCGCGGCCGGGGCCGCGGTGCAGGTGGGCGACCCGTGGCAGCGCGGGCGCGGGCAGGAGCGCGCCGAGTGCGCGCTCGAGGCCGAATGCGCGGATTTCACGTATACGCCCCTGGACAGAATCATCAAGCTTGCGCGCAATGCCGGGCCCGCCGCACAGGTCATTGCCCTGGACCATGTTGAGGATCCGCACAACCTGGGCGCTGTGATCCGCAGCGCCGCCGCCGCGGGCGCTGTGGCGGTCATCATCGAAAACCGCCGCTGCAGCCCGGTTACAGCCGTTGCTTATGAGACATCCAGCGGCGCGGCCGAGCGCGTGCCCGTGTGCATGGTGGCCAACCTGCGCTCCACGCTTGAGGATTTCAAGAAAAGAGATTTCTGGATTGCGGGTGCGGACGAGCGCGCCGATCAGTCCGTTTATGACACGGACCTGGCCGTGCCTCTGGTATGGGTCATGGGCGCCGAAGGCAGCGGGCTCAGCCGGCTCGTGGGCGAAACCTGCGATTTCCTCGTGCGCATTCCCACGAACCCGCAGTTCCCCAGCCTCAATGTGTCCGTGGCCGCGGGCGTGTTGCTGTTCGAGGCCAAGAGGCAGAAAGACAGAAAGCAAAAGAATTAGCCGCGCATGGCGCGAATAAAAAGACCTGTCCACGAAGAGAACAAAAGCCACATCAAGAAACGGCAGACTAATTTATTCCATTAATTCCATAAGTTCGTAGACCAGGTCCAGGGCCTTTTTGGGTGTGAGGGTGTCGGGGTCGGCCTGTTTGAGGCGTTCTTCCACGCGGCTGGGTTCGGCGTCTCCGATGAGCAGGAGTTGCTGGGCTTTGCGGGGCGGGGGCTCCACCGAGGATTCCGCGCCCTGGGTTGAAAGGATTTCCGAGGCGCGGTCGATCACGTCGCCGGGCAGCCCGGCCAGGCGCGCCACTTCCACGCCGAAACTCTTGTCCGTGCTGCCGGGCACGAGCTTGTGCGTGAACACGATGCCGCCCTGTTTTTCGCGCGCGGTCACGTGGAAATTCTGCACGCGAGGCAGGCGGTCGGCCATGGCGCACAATTCGTTGAAATGCGTGGCGAACAGGGTGCGCGCGCCGATGCGGTCGTGGATATACTCGGTGGCGGCCCAGGCAATGCTGATGCCGTCGATGGTGCCTGTGCCGCGGCCCACCTCGTCCAGGAGCACCAGGCTGCGGCGGCTGGCGCCGTTGAGGATCACGGATGTTTCGATCATCTCCACCATGAACGTGCTGAGGCCGAGCGTGATATCGTCCACCGCGCCCACGCGCGTGAAGATGCGGTCCGCCACGCCGATGTCCGCATGCTCCGCTGGCACGAAGCTGCCGCACTGGGCCATGAGCACGATGAGAGCCACCTGGCGCATGTACGTGGATTTGCCGGCCATGTTGGGGCCGGTGATGATGTGCACCTGGCTGTGCGTGCAGTCCAGGTCCGTGTCATTGGGGATATACGAGTGCGCGGGCAGGATGCGTTCGAGCACGGGGTGGCGGCCGCCCTGCACGGAAATGCCGTCCGAGCGGCTCACCTGGGGCCGCACATAACCGTGGTCCATGGCCACGCGCGCGAATGCCGCGAGCACATCGGCCCGGGCCAGGGCGCGCGCCGTGCCCAGGATGCGCGGAATCTGCGCGGCCACCTCGTCGCGCAGCACGCTGAACAGCTTGTATTCCAGGTCCTGGAGCCGACCCTCGGCGCCCAGGATCGCGGATTCTTTTTCTTTGAGTTCTTCGGTGAAATAGCGTTCGCCAGAGGATGTGGTCTGTTTGCGGATATAGTGTTCGGGCACAAGGTGCAGGTTGGGTTTTGTCACATCAAGGTAATAGCCGAACACCTTGTTGTATCCGATCTTCAGGGACCGGATGCCGGTGGATTCTTTTTCTTTTTGTTCGAGTTCCAGGACCCAGCGGCGGCCGCCGGATAAGGAGTCGCGCAGGGTGTCCACGTCGGCGTGAAATCCGTCCTTGATGATGCCGCCTTCGCGGCATGCGCGCGGCGCGTCGTCAGACAGGGCCGCGTCCAGGGCCGTGTGCGTGTCTTCGAGCACATCGCACTGCGCGGCCAGTTCGCTGAATATATCGCTTTGAAGCGACAGCAGGATTTCTCGGATGCGGGGCAGGGGCTCCAGGGAGTCGCGCACGGCCAGCAGTTCCTTGGGCGTGACGAGCGCCGTGGCCACGCGGCTGCACAGGCGCTCCATGTCGCTGACACCGGACAGAAGCTGGTCCAGGGCGGTGCGCGTGTCAGGGGATTTCACGAGTTCGGCCACGCCGTCCAGGCGGCGGTCAATGGCGGCCGGGTCCAGGAGCGGGCTTTGCAGCCACTGGCGCACCAGGCGCTTGCCCATGGGCGTGCGCGTGCGGTCCAGCACCCACAGCAGGGAGCCTTTCTTTTCATTTTCCCTGATGGTGGCGGTGAGTTCCAGATTGCGTTTTGTCACGGCGTCCAGGTACATGCTGTCCGTGGGGTTGTACAGGGACACGGAGCGGATGTGCGTGGGCTCGGACTTGAGGTTGTCGCGCACGTATTCGAGCAGGTGGGACGCGGCCAGCACCGCGGCGGGCGCGTCTTCGAGGCCGAAGCCGAGCAGGGACGGTGTGCCGAAGTGCTCGCACAGGCGCCGCCGGTGGTAGTCGTGGTCAAAGAGCAGGTCCAGGGCCGTGAGCTTGAGGTCCGGGAACGCGTTGCGCAGCAGGGCCTCGATTTCATAGTCGGGCGAAGCAGCGGCGCAGATGAGTTCGGACGGGGCCAGGCGCTCGATTTCGCGCACCAGGGAGTCGCTGCGCCGGTCGCGCGGGATTTCCGTGGCGCTGAATTCTCCGGTGGACACGTCCAGCACGCCCAGGCCGTAGCGGCCCTTGTCCGCCATCACGGATACGATGTAATTGTTACGGTCCTGCTGCAGGGTGGCCAGGTCCAGGTTAGTGCCGGGGGTGATGATGCGCACGATGTCACGGTTCACCAGCTTGCGCGTGGCGCTGGGCTCCTCGGTCTGCTCGGCGATGGCCACCTTGTATCCGGCCTTGAGCAGGCGCGCGATGTATCCGTCCGCGGCGTGGTGGGGCACCCCGCACATGGGCAGCTTGTGGCCCTGGGCGAAGTTGCGCGCGGTGAGCGTGAGGTCCAGCACGCGCGACGCTTCTTCGGCGTCCTTGCCGAACATTTCGTAGAAGTCGCCGAGCCGGTACATAAGAATGGCGTCAGGCACCTGGTCTTTGATACTCATGTACTGCTGGAACATGGGCGTCAGTTTCATGAAGGATATTCTAACCAAAGTGGTGCGGGAAAGGCAAAGCCCGGGCAAAGAAGCCGGGCAGGGTAATAGCAGGAGAGGAGTGCGGGCCGGATGGCGTTACATGGTGATGTATGGAATGAGCGGGAACGTGACGGCCGGGTTGCCTATCAACTCGAAGCAGATGAATTTGGCATTCTGTCCCATGACGTATGTGGAACTCACGCCCGAGGCTGCGCCGGGAATGGGGTCGAGGACCGGCGCCGGCATTGTGCCGTGCAGGGTCCATGTTTTGCCGTCGTTGCTGTAGTACACATTAACCTGTGTGGAAGGCGCATAGGCTGCGCTGAGATACCACACTTTGACGGTGTTGAAGGTATGGATTGCGGGGTATCCGTAGAACAGGTACCAGATGCCGTTATTGGGTTTTCCGGCCCACTGGGAGATCTGGTCCGCATCAAAAGCCTTGGCCGGCACATTGAAGGCATTGGCATTCACGCCACCGGACGGGCCTTCGGGCACGGCCCAAGTGATATTGCGGATGAGCGGGTACCCCACGATGGGGTTGCCGATCATTTTTACGTGCATGTAATTGGTTTTTTGCGCCACGGTCACGGTTTGTGTGGCGCCCGCGCCGGTTGACGCGCCCGCGCTGGTCCAGGCCACGCCGTCATCGCTGTATTCCACAGTTGTGGTGGTGGGCCGGTGGTTCACGCTGAAATAGGAAATCTCAACAGGGCCCAGAATTTGCTGCGTGGTGTCGAATTTGTAATACAGGTCCCAGGCGCCGTTGCCTGTGAGGCCCACCCACCAGGTGTTGTAATCTCCGTCAAATGCATTGGAAGGAAAATAAAAGTCCGGGTTGTTACTGGGTCCGAAGCCCAGGCCGCCTGTGGATGTCTTGGATTCGGTTACGGGCAGCCAGTCCACATCGCGGATGAGCGGGTATCCGATGATGGGGTTGCCGATCATTTCAATCCATATAAAGGTGACATTCTGGTTGATGTTTATCGTGGGTTTGGGATCCATGGATGGCATGGTGCCGGCCAGGGTCCAGTTGATTCCGTCGTTGCTCCAGTAAATATTAACGGTGGATGACACGTGTGAAGTGCTGTAGAAATTGATGAACAGATCGTCCATGTGCTGCATGGCGGGGAACCGGTAATACAGATCCCAGCGACCGTAGTTCTGGAGTCCGGCCCACCAGGACCGGTAATTACCGTCGAAAGCTTTTTCTGGGGCATAGTACGTATTCATGTTCGGGCCGCCGGAGCCGCCGAGCGGTGGCAGGCCCACGGTGAGGTTGAATCCGCCGTCGGAATAGCCCCACACATTGCCGCTGGTTCCGGTGTCGTGCGCGCTCCATAAAAAGCCTGTGAAATCATAGACATATTCGTCAGGGTGGAGGCCGTCGTCCTGGACCCGGTACATGAGCTGGAAAGCCTGGCCTGCGGGCAGTTCCACGCCCCCGTCCACGGGCACATCATCAAGCACCCAGTGGTGATACGTGCTGGTGGCGGTGGGGGCCTCATACACATAAGGCGTAGCGATGCCGTTGACCTTCACGCTGATGGTTGTAAGGGCCAGGTCAGTGGGAATCACCGTGGCATAGTACAGGGATTCAAGGTTTCCCGCGCATCCGGATATTGTGACCGTGACTGTGGCGGCTGCGCCTGGCAGGATGCGGGCCTTGCTGAACGCGCGCGTGGCCGAGCACCCGGCGTCGCCCACGATGCGCATGGGCTGTATGAGGGCCTCGGACGTGTCTTCCACGATGGGCGTGCCATCTGGCAGGAACCCGTGCCGGATATCGCCATCCGTGGTCGTGGCCGTGCCCGGGTCCTCGGCGATGGGCGCTGCTGCATCGCCGGTTGCTGATGTGGCGCCACCTCCGCCGCCTCCGCAGCCGGACACCAACGGCCAGGCCGCTAATACGGCCCCAAGCAGCATGACGAGGAATGTGTGTGTCCGGTGCGTTTTCATGTTTTGGCCTTTATTGGTGGAAGTAGCACTCCATGAATGTTTCTACGGCCGCGTCGTCCACAATGTCGTCGCGTCGCAGTTCCAGGCACTTGTCCATGTAGCGCCGGTCGCAGGGCGGCAGCCCGTCAAAGAGCACACCGTCCTCGGACGCTACGATAAACTGGTCCGTGGTATGGTTTACATCAATTCCGCGCAGCGGGGTGCCGAATGTGTATGTATCGAGTATGGAATACGTGGCGCCATCGGGCGGCACATCCTGTTTGAACCACGTCACAGTCTGGTCCACGTTGTCGGTGACAAATATGGAATTGGTTGTGGGATTGACCACAATGCCCCAGGGGTCGGATCCGGCTGTGAATGTGGTCTGAACCACGCCGGGATCGGTGTTGCCGTTGAGCACAGTTATGTCGCTGCTGTTTTCGTTAATGATATAAACCTTGTTGGTGCTGCTGCTGGCTGTGATTTCACCGGGCTGGAAGCCAAGGAAAATCTGGCCCATGACCACGAGGCGATCCTCACGGATTACACTCAGGGTTTTGCTTCCTTTGTTGGCAACATACACGCGGCCCCGGGTTTCGTTTACAGTGATGGTCCAGGGCCACGAGCCCACGGGTATGGTTGAAATGATCCGGTGGTATGCCGCCGAAACCGGGTTTGCGTCGATCACGCTGACCGTGTTGCTCTTGGCGTTGGCCACGTACAGCCGTTTGGTAACGCTGGAATACGTAATGCCCCGCGGCGAGTCGCCCACACCGATGCTCATCACCGCGCGGCCCAGGGCCAGGTCATAGACTTTGACAACCCGGTTGTTGCCCATTGTGTAATACAGCATATTTGAGGTGGGAACCACGACAATGTCATTGGGATAGTCGTTGTAGTCGAGCACATTAATGCCGTTGGAATCGCCTTCCCAAACGCGGCCCGCCCCAAAATCATCGGTCATATAGGTTTTACCCGTAAGGGGATTGTAGGATACATTCAGAATGGGACGGCCAATGAAATAATAATCGCCGGATCCGCCGGGAATTCCTGCACAAGACAAACTCCAGGCGCGTTGCGAGGCCACGAGCATGAATAGTGCGATAATTGTAAAAATCCGTTTTGTTCTCATCATATCTCTCTAATCATTCATTTTACCCATAAATAAACAATTTAAACATCTTTGTATATGGTAATTATCGGAACACTTGGGTCCAAACTCAAGCCATGTGACGCATATCTCTATGAACAAATGTTCAAAAAAGTCTCGAATAATAAAAAAGCCCCATGGATAGGGGCTTTTAGCATTTTCATGGGGTTTTATCGGTTTTAGTTCATGATGGCTTCATTTGCTGTTTTGTAAAGATCGATATCATCAAGGCGGTCAACCGCTGTGGGAGCGGGTTGCGGAGCCGGCTCCCGAATGATGATTGCCGGAGCGGGCTCCGGCTGAACCACGACCGCAGCATCTGGAGCGGGCATGGCGGCGCGTGCAGTCCGGTTTGTCCTGGGAGCTGTTTTGCTGCGCACCACAGGTTTGGCCACGGGCGCCGGAGCTGCTGGTGCGGAAATCTCAGCCTGGGCCGGGGTTTGGATTTCAACAGCTTCCCCGGCTGCAGGCGCTGCCAGTGCGGGCATTTCCGCGTCCAGGGTTTCAGCACGTTGTTCGGTAACGATAACGGCCTGTGGCTGGAGTATTGGTTCGGTGCGCGGGGACAGGATATCCGGGTTGCCCGCGAATTTGATGACCATGAAGGCGATGAGGAATCCGCTGGCCATGAGCCCGACCACGGACGCGTTTTTCCAGTTGGCCATTTTGCGCGCCTGGCGGGGCATTTTACGAACAACCTGGGTTTTGAGCTGAACCGCTTCTTCCCAGGCCGCAGTGATTTCGGCGCGGGCCAGGCCGATGACCATGCCGCCGGGGCCAAATCTCTGGTTGCGGTAGTCATCGTCCGCCTTGTCCAACCAGTGTTTTGTGTATTTAATGTGATTCAGAATCTTGTCTGCATCGACATTGTTGTTTTTCATCTCGTTATTGTCCATTCGGTTCCCCCGTGAAGCTTTAATAGTAGTGTTGATCCTGTTTCTATAAACACTGTCCGGTCAGAATTCGATCAATGATCCTGATTTAAATGGGCTGTGTGGTGTTCTGGTGGAAATAAGGTTAAAATGCTTCGAATATCTACCCAAGATCATTGATCTTCTGGTTATTTCATGTCTTTCATCATGCGGCTGAGCATGCCGCGCAGTCTGCGGATGCCTTTTTTCTGCAAACGGCTGAGGTAGGAGTTGCTGATCCCCATCTCGCGGGCCAGGTCTGTGGCCTTTTTGTCATGGATGTAGATGCCGGTGACCACAAGGCGTTCTTTTTCACTCAAGCGGTTAAGGCTCTGGAGTACAACGCCTAAAAGCATGTCATCCTCGGCGATTCGTTCCACATTCTTTTTCGTGTTTGTGGGGTCCGCGAAGTTGGTGGCCATGCCCAGAAGTTCCTGCATGGCCTGGGTGTTATCATCAAGATTGATATCCTTATTATTGTTGCGCTCAAGGTAATTGATGATGCGGCCGCGGATGCGGAAAGGGGCGAATGTGGTGAACTTGATGCCCTTGGAGGGGTCGAAGCGCTCGGTGGCTTCAATGAGGCCCACGATTCCTTCCTGCAGAAGGTCGAGCATGACCTCGGGTCCGGCTTTGATCCCGGAAACGATTTTATAGACCAGGGGTTGGTAGGATTCGATGATTTTGGCGCGCGCTTCCACATCGCCGTCATCTTTGAACCGGCGCCACAATTCTTGTTCCTGGCGGGCTTCGAGGCAACGAACCTTTGACAGTTCGTTCATGTAAGCTTCGATCATAGGTTGTGTTTGAGCCGTCCGTTAAAAATTCAACCGGTACTCGATCTCATACGTAGATTCGTTTTCCTCGTTTATGCCCCAAAGCAGATAACTTCTCTTCCTGAATTTATACAGGAGGTCGAATTGTGTCTTCTCTGCCTCCGAGAATAGTCTTTCATAGCGCAGGCAGAACTTCTGGTCGACACATTTTTCCAATTGTATAAAAATATCTTTATTGGGGTCAAGAGATAATTCAAATTCGTCGATCGGGCTTTTTTCGGTTATGAACTCGCTGCCAAGGCCCGTGCCCCATGATAACAGGGAATTCTGCGCCAGTGTGGTCCATGTGCTTTGGTCTTCGCTCTGCTGGTCTGGACGCGTGAGTTTATTGAAAACCTGGTCGTTGGTGATTTGGTTTCCTTCTTTGTCAGTACCTGAAAATTTAAATGAGGGGCATAAGGGCGCGGTGTAACCGCCGCCGATGGACACGGCTGCGCCCCCGGTAGTTGTGGATACGATTCCGCCCACGGTCTGGTCCGTGGTCTCCACCGCGCAGATGCGCTGGTATTCCGGGTACAGGTTTAAATCGATGAGCGGGCCCGAGACATCCACGGTGAGGTCCATGCCGCTTGTGCGCGCCGTGGCGCGCGCCACCAGGAACGGCACAAGGCCCACGCCTTCGATGGTGTGGAAGCCAATGACTGCTTCCTCAACCAGTTTGAATTTGACGCCCAGCACTGGCAGTTTCACATATCCGTCCGTGGCCGCGAAATAGCCGCGCAGTTCGGGCGCCGTGAGCAGGCCCCCGATGCGCAGGCTGCCGCGGGGGCGGATGTACAGGGTGTTGCCCGGGGTGCGCGCCACGAAGTTGTCACCCGCTTCAATCGTAAGTTTATCCCCGGGAACCGAGATCTTGAACGTGGACGACGCGGCCGCGGCCTCTTCGCCCAGGGGCACCAGGGTGAACGCGCCGTCGTGCAGGGTCACGGTTGT
>Ga0351857_1019_pt1 | contig 34322 bp, 21 predicted proteins | sample BONcelHFGM3001D9_FD_206801 | JGI IMG/M metagenome (GOLD analysis project Ga0351857, IMG submission 206801) | Enriched cells from coal bed in the Powder River Basin, Montana, United States - BONCAT cells FGM rep2 HSBNCT.FGM.300.1.D9 ... | reverse complement strand
CAATGGCGAGGATATCCGACTCACCACCGTGGACGGTGTCACGTTCCAGAACTTCTGGGTTGAATCCTGGAATCAGGCAGGGGAGACCGCCCGCGCCTGGCTGCGCTGCGGCAATTTGGCCGCCGGAGCTAATTATTTCTTCATTTATTATGGAAACAGCTCCGCGCCCACTCTTTCCGATTACACGGCCACCCTGGACCAGATCGGCGAGATTCAGAAAAACGTCACAACATCCGCTAACAACTGGTCAAACAATAATCTATTCACTAATGCATTCGCCAGCACACCCGTGGTTGTGGCGCACATGCAGACCAGAAACAATTCCAATGAAGCGCACACCCGCGTGCGTAATATATCAACAACGGACTTTGACGTGGCGGTTGAAAGTTCCCGAACAGTTACGCACAGCGGCAACGAAACCATGGGTTGGATTGCACTGCTGCCAGGGTCGTGGATGATTGGCGATATGCATGTGGAAGCCGGCACCCTGGCCAATGTGGACGAAGACGCCTGGGCCACCGCAAATTTCGCAAACAATTTCAGCGCCGCGCCCGGCGTGATTGCCGTTCAGCAAACCGCTAATATTTTTGGTGCGGCTTCAAACGATACCACCAAAACTCAGGTGCGCACGCGCAACCTGGGACCCAACAGCTTCCAGATCCGCATCGAACCCGATGACGATGCCAGTGCGAATTATGATCCGAACACAGAAACCATCGGCTACATCGCCGCGGATCTGTCCACGTTTGATACGTCCCTGCCCAACCTCAAGGGCCAGATGCATCTGAGCACTGTGGAAACCCCCAATGTGTTTTATTACGAATGGATTGATATCACATCATCGCACACGGCCGCGCCCGTGGTGCTGCCCACAATAAGCACGGTCAACGGATGGCTCGGCACGTCCGGGGAAAATACGGCCCACTCGCGCATCAAGTCCGTGACCACGTCCCGGTTCCAACTCCAGCTTGAAGAGTGCGACGACTGCACCGAAGGCCATGTATTTGAAGATGTCTCGTGGCTGGCCATGGATTCGGGCCTCATCTGGGGCCACGATTATGTGGATCCCATGCCGTCGGCCGCGGTTGATTCGGAGCAGGTCATTCTGTACAGTTCAGCGGCCCCCATCATTGAGCCGGCCACTGACGGCGAGCAATTCGACGGCCTTGCCGGGTTCTACCAGCTCGAAGGCTACGAGAACGTGGGCAGCATCCTGTACCAGATCACGAATGACCCGGCTACAGGCACGTTCTACTGGTATAACGGGGCCAACTGGGCCACGGCCACAGTGGGCAACACGGCCCAGGCCAACAATGCCGTGGATGTGAACGACTATCTGCCGCTTTTCGATACGCAGTACGGCACCGGCACATTCTTCTTCAAGGCGTATCTGATAAGTGACGGATACCAGCTCGTGCAGGTGGACGGCATCGGCATCGTGGAGCGTTCCGAACTGTTGAGCAACTACAACTGGGCCACGGACACCACGCCCCCGCCCATTTTTTTCGGCGATTATGTGAATGCGGGTGTGAATCCCAACCAGGAATATCTCCTGGCCATCCAGATCGAGCATAACGGGGCTACGGGCACATATAATTTTCAATTGCAGTACCAGGAAGATCCCTACGGCGTGCCCGGCGCATGGACTAATATCAACGCGGCCTCGGCCAAGTGGAAATCGACCAACGGAACATGGGGCGCGCACAATGATCCAGTGCTGGTTGCGGATTATGCGAATTCCCCTGGCGCGGGCGTGGCCGTTAATGGCGTGTATACGGAGACCGGCATCGTTAATACTTATGAATTCGCCAGCGGGCAGTATTATGCGGAATTCTGGTACGCAATCATGCCCGAAGCCGCCACCGCGAACAATGAATACCGGTTCCGGGTGGTGAACGGCTCCAGTTCCGCTAATTTTGCTTACAGGATTTATCCTAAAACCGGTCCGCCGCCCGATCCCATTACCCTGACAATTAATGCGCCGTACACTTCCGCAGGCATTAAATACACGGATGATCCTGTTCTGGGCCTGGAGTTTACGTGCATGGACCAGCCCTTTGTGACGTACGGCCTGTGTGACGCCGCGGATGGCATGCGCCTGGGGTGCTCGCTGCTGGGTGTGAATTCCGTGGCCACGCAAAGTTATGTTGTTACGCCTCCGGATTATAATTTCGACCTTGGCGCCCAGCCTCTGGCCTCCGAGTGTACTTCAGTGGACGGCCAGAAGACAATCTATTTCCAGGCTGAAAACGAACGCTCATACTTGCAGGTGAACCCGGCCACGGATACGGTGATCCTGGATACCATCGCGCCGGACATGAGCACCGCCACCCTGCAGGTTTTCAGTTCCCAGGAGGATTATTTCAAGGGCACCAATGACGGCGTCACATGTGACGCGGGCCTGTCGCCCGCATGCACAGCCTGGTTCAACAGCAATGTGGGGCAGGGCGCATGGCAGATTCATTACGTGCGCCTGGATGCGGCCCCGGGCGGCAACATCGACCAGAACCCGGATAATTTTAAAGGCGGCGCCGCGTTTAACGATAACCCGGCCGCGGACACCAGCGCCGTGGCTGACTGGCTCGTGGACAATTACAGTGTGGAAGCCGGACACGGCGATGAACTTGGCGTGGTGTTCACGTTCACGGACCGGGTCGGCAAAACAGATACTTTCACGATTGATTACCAGGTGGATAATGAGTCCCCGGACACCATAGCGCCCGCGCAGGTCACGGCCTGGGACGCTGCGGCGAAAAACACAAACTTCAGTTATTACCAATGGATAAATTATTCCAACCCGTATTTCGAGTGGGCCGACCCCGCGGACCGGCCCTACGGCGCGCTGCAGAACAGTGAATTCTGGCGCTACCAGAGCTGGCTGAGCACAGACCCCACATTCGTGCCCAGCACCTACACCCTGGCCAATTTTTTGGAAGCTACCGGTCCGCTGCAGAACGGGACCCAGTACTATGTAATCGTTAAGACCCACGACTATGTGTCCAATTCCTCCACGCCCACGGTGTCTTACGCGTTCAGGTACGACAACATCGATCCGATCTTCGATTACAATGATCCGGCCACGGGCGCGCAAACTATCTGGTACAGCCAGGATCCGGGCGCGGCCGTGGACATCGATGTGCTGTGGTCCAGCGGCTCGCCGCTCGTGAATTTCAATTACCGCATCAATGCGGGCGCGTGGCAGAACATCTTCACAGGTTCGCAATCCAGCGACTACACCAATGACTGGGCTCTAAGCTGGGCGCTGCTGCCCGAGGGGCCCAACGACATAACCCTGTCCGCTCATGATGAAGCCGCCAACGGCGCAACCGACACATATGTGGCCACCACGAGCGGGTTCCAGTTCCGCAAAGATATCAGTGCGCCCAATGATCCTGCAACCCCGGTGAATACCTGGGACGTGCCGGCCAAGACCACGGCGTTTGTCAACGGGGGCACATATAACGTGCCGCAGCCGTACTTTGAATGGGCGCCGCCCGCGGATAATCCCGCGGGCGTTGACACTGTGGATAATGCGGGTGTGGCAGGCTATTACGTGGCCATGAGCACGGACCCGAACTATGTGCCCTCCACGGGCGAGTACCAGACAGCGGCCACCTACACCGCGGCCACGGCCGCCGTGGATTGCGCTATCCATTATCTGCGTATCCGCACCAGGGACAATGCAGCGCCCCCCAATGTGTCCACACCCACGATCACGGCGTTCCAGTTCCTGTATTCCCAGGCGCCGATTATCACCAATAACCAGGCCGGAGACAACACCTGGTGGAGCGCCAACCCGGGCGCCATCTATGATGTGGATTTCGATGTGAATCCCGCATGCGTGGGCAGTCTGGACTGGGGCCAGTATAAAATCCACACGGCTCTTTTGTGGGGCGGCGCCCTGGTCAAGGACTGGACCAATTTCTACGGCCCGGCCCAGGGCGGGCAGAATTATTCCGCGGCCTGGGGCATTGCGGGCGCAGACTGGGCGCTGCTGCCCGAAGGCTTGAATAATCAGATTTCCGTGCGCGCCAACGATGATATCGGCTCATTCGTGAGCTACGCCACGGACGTGTTCTATATCCGCAAAGATGTGAGCGCGCCGGACCAGGTGGCCATCGGCACTGTGGGCGGCTGGGAAAACGACACCAAGGCCGACGCCATGGTGAGCGGCGGCTCGTATACTTATGAAAATCCATATTTTGAATGGGCCGCGCCCAACGACAATCCCAATCCGGGCACAGCCATGAACGCGGGCGTTGCGTTCTATTACGCCACGGTGTCCACGAACGCGGCCGCGGACCCGAGCGTGGATCCCAATGCGGCCACTGTGACCACCCAAGCATACTACGCCACGCCCTCGGCATGCGGCGCAACCTATTCGCTCATCATCAGCACCGTGGACGCGGCAACGCCCACTCCCAATGTGTCTGCGCCCAAAGTGCTGTTTGAGTACTACTATGAATGCAAATCCAAACCCGATTACTTTGTACTCAAAGCAGAAGAAGACGGCGCTATCACCGAAGACGAAACCGTAACCGACTGGTGCGCGGGCGGCGCGTGCGCCCCGGCGTGCGTGAGCAATTATTGTTCTAACACCACGGGGAAAATCCTCGCCAAACCCGAGTATGTGAAATATAACGACGGCGGCCTGATCCAGAAAACCCTTGCCAATGAAGTGAATGACGTGGCGGCCGGCAATGAACGATGGTCCTGGGACACGGCCAACAACCGCATCATGCTGTTCAATGATCCTGCCCTGGCCACTGTCACTTATACGCCCGACGCCGGCAGCGAAAAAGTCTGCGTCTACATTTACGACGACACGGATACCATTATTGCCACGGGCAAGTATTCAACCGCGGACTTTGTTATGGAACTGAGCCAGGCCCCGGCCAGCGGCAGCGACATCACGGAAAATCTCAGCAGCGCAGACACCGGGTATACGGTTATCAACAACATTCCCGGCGGGGATATCGATCTGCTGAACACCACGTACATCGGCGGGAGTTTGAAAAAAGGCGTGGCGTGCGTGCGCCTCACCGCGGACAGCATCCCCAATGACAGCCCCCAGACCCCGCTGCGTGTGGATGGTTCGCTCATTGACCCGGACACCAGCGCCACCATGGCGCTCACCCTCACCGCGGGCGCAACGCACCCGGCTTTTGTTAAAATCCGCCAGAACATCGGTGTGTCCGCCACCGGCACATCGTTTAATGCGGTCACAGAGATTACCGATATCTGGAACCCGGACCCCAACGACCCGGACCTCACTATCACCCTTAATCCGGTGTGGGGTTTCGGCGGGGACCGCGTGGCGTTTATCTCGCGCCAGAACAACCCCTGCGGCGGCGCTGCGGCCACGGGCGACCTGCCTTACCAGAATTTCAATATCTACATTCGCACCTATAACGCGGGCGCATGGACCGATTGCGTGCGCCTCACAAGCAACCTGGTGGACGGAGATGTTTACGGCCCGATTCCGGCCAGTGAAATCGCATTTACACCGGCTGACGACAAGATTATTTTCGCCGGCACCAACAGCGGCAACGCGGGATATGACATCTTATACTGGGTCAGCGCCACCAGCACTTTCGCGGGGTCGGCCACAGGCACCCAGTTCGATATCGGTTTCACGTATCCTTCCATGCCGCCGATTAATCTCATGGCCAATGCCAACGCCGGCGACGCCACGATCACGGTGGACAACGTGGATGCCCTTCTGGCCGTGGGCAAGAACGTGTTTGTGGGCGAGCAGAATTTCTTCACCGGAGCATTTCCAAGCGGCGAGGTCGCTACAATCCAGGCCCTGGGCGCCAATACAATCACCTTTGACGCCCCGCTCACAGGCAGTTACAGCCCCTTTACCGCATCGACACTGGGCATTGTGCAGTATCCCGTAACTTATGATGTCATCGGACAGCGGATATCCCCGTCGCCCCTGGACGATGCGGTGTGGAATGATCCCAACTGGTCGCCCACGGCCGCGCAGAGCGCCGGATGCTCAGAACCCGCGGACCCGGCCACAGGCAATTTCGGGGATTCCCTGGCCGTGATGAGTTGGTCCCCCAATGGATATGCGGATTACACCGGCAGCCCGCCATACGCGAACAACGGCAACACCAACCCCAACATTGTTATGCTTTACGGCGCAAAGACCGCCGCCGGCGTCTATGCCTATGGAACCAGTGACATTGCTAAAATTACCGATTTCAGCGGCGGCTCCATTCAGCCGCTGAAACCCAAATGGTCTCCCGACTGCAGCAAGATGGCTTTCCTGGCCTGGGACCGCAGTGTGAGCGACACGCCCAGCCAGACAAGCGTGTATCTCATCAACCTTACCGACGCGCGCGCGGGCTGGGCCACGGCGACTCTGCCTGTCACAAGCCTCACAGCCACGGGCGTTTATTTGGTCTACGATTATAACAGCCGCAACATGCCCGCTTATTACCCCAACTGGAGCGCGGACAGCAAACTGGTCAGCTTCTCCCTGGACAATAGAAATACACTCAACCTGTTAAATGACCATGCAGGCAATGATGATTTCGTGAGTGAGATTTACAGCATCGTGGACTTTGATTCCTACCTGGAATACATCGAGGATCAACCCAATGACCTGGGCGGCATTATCGGCCCGCAGATTATCGGCACAGCCACCAGCACCGCGGGCATGCGCAACGAGTTCGGCATGGCCCAGTGCCCCGGCAACCTCGCGGGCAGCGCATGCCCCGAAAACCCGGGCGGCAGCGGCAATTACTCATTTACATTTGTTTCGCAAACCAGCAACTCCAGCGGCGCTCTGCAGGAGCTTACCCTGGATAATGTATCCACTGTGACCAATGACGGCGGCTTGTTGTTCCTGGACGGCATGGTCACGGCCGTGTTCCCGCCAGGGGTTATCAGCAGCGACACTGTGTTCTGGAACGAATGGCCCACCCAGTACTGCCTGGGCGCTGGCCCGGCATCGCAGACAAGCGGCGGCGGAGCGGGCAACTGCCCGGTTGAGCCTACGGGTGAATTCATCGTCAAAACCGGCGAAGCCCGGGAATTCTTCCCGGACGGCACCAATTTTGAAGGCCATGTGCGCCTTGTGTTCCATTACTGCGACAATGATAACGACGGCCTGGTGGACGCCGACACAGAAGGCACTCAAATCGCGGGGTTCACATACAACTCGGGAACCGGCCAGTGCCTGATCGGCGCCCTGCCCACAGGCGGGGGAACCATCGACGCCGACAGCCTGGCTGTTTACAACTGGGACGATGCCGCGGCCCAGTGGGTCAAGCTCGAAGGCGCGGTGGATAAAGTCAATCACACAATCACGGTTTTCAGCACGCACTTCTCGCGCTACGACACCTTCGGCTTCCGCATGGGCGCGGCGCCCGCAGCCATCACACCCCTGCAACTGCCAAACGTGCATACGTATCCCAATCCCTGGCGCACCACAGACGGGGTTCCCCTGACATTCGCCGCCGACGACGCCAAAGGCGACAGCAGTATCCTCATCGATATCAAAATCTATGATATCCGCGGCTCCCTGGTTGCAAGCATCAACAATACAGTGGATGCCTCTTATCCCAAGGAATTCGATGGCGTGACCCTGGCTGCATGGGACGCTACAAACCAGGCCGGCCGCGCCCTGGCCTCGGGCGTGTATCTCTATTACCTCTACGCCACGGACAGCGCCAACGGCACGGTTGTCACCAAAACCGGCAAACTCTCCATCATTCACTGATCCTCGCGGTGTGATTCGTTTCTTCCATATCCAGCGCAGCCGATTCCCGGGCGCTCCATTGGTTTTTTACGCACAGAGCAGTACAATGGCGGTGCATATGCATTTCAATCCGGAGGCGTTCCATGCTTAAATACAAATTGCTTCACCCGGAAATTCTGAGCGCGCTTGGCGCCGCGGGCCACAACGCGCGGGTGCTGATTGCGGATGTGAATTTTCCGTTTTCCACGCAGCTCGGCCCCAATGCCCAACTTGTATGCCTCAACCTGTCGCCCGGCGTGGTGACTGTGGCGCAGGTTCTGGACGCTGTGGCCACAGCCATTCCAATCCAGGGCGCATGCGTCATGAAACCGGCCTCAGAAGGGCCGTACGCCATGAAAAACGACCCGCCCGCGTGGGATGAGTACCGCAACATATTCATGCGGGAAAATGTGGATGTGGACCTTGAAGAACTGGATATCCCCGCGTTTTATAACGCGGCCTGCGGGGATGATGTGGCCCTCACCATCGCCACTGCGGACCAGGGCTGGTACGCCAATGTGCTGCTGTCCATCGGCGCGGTCAAGCCCGCGTAGCGTCCTATCTCATTTCATAACAACGGGCTCGCGGATGAACCCGTAATAGCGGCCCATCCAATAGGGCAGCAGCCAGAACGACGGGGGCTCGGCATTGTCGCCGTTCCAGTACCCGTCGAGGCGGAACGGGTTTTCATTGAATTTGAGCATGAACCGCTCGTCCGGGGGCAGCACATTCAGAGACTGCTTTTCATCCGGCCTGGGGCCGTTGTAGGGGTCGAATTCAATGTCCATGCGGTGGCTGTTCTTCACGGGCCAGTAAATAACTTCAAGGGGCATGCGGCGCAGCAGCCACGCCGCGCCCCCGGCGTCGAATTCCTCGCCCTCGGGCATGACCGCACCATAGATGAAATTCCACAGCGGGTTCTTTTCTTTTTTCACGAGGCTCCAGGTGCGACGGATGCCGGGATAGTAATATTTCTCAAGCAGCATATCCACATTTTCATATTTGAGCAGCGGGTAGTAGGACAGAAAATGCAGCAGGTCATCGGAATGGTTCATCATTCCGGGCTGGTTGATTTTCGAGCGCACCGTGTTGTTCGCGTATCCGTGTTCCTTGATGAGTTTTTTGTAATGGTCGTAAAAGATCTCGTCTCCGGTCAGCGCATATGCTGTGCGGAGAGCTGACAAAATCTCCAGGGAATTAAGGTTTTTTTGGAATTTGCCGTCTGTTTTAAAAAAGTCGGGATTCCAGCGGCCCCAGGTTGTGGGCTGGCCGTCCACATCAATGAGGTAGTAATCGTTGTCGATGATGTGGCGCATGGTGCGCCCGGCGCTGGCCGCGATGGCCTGTTTTTCTGGCGCCGATGCGCACAGATCATGGTACACCGAAAATCCGAAAAAACGGCCCACAAGTTCATCGGAACTCGTGTCGCTTTTCCACCACCATTCCGGGTCCGCGGCAGGGCGCCATTCGCCGCCCGAAGTCCTGTTTTCATCCACATCCACACGCGCGAACGAGCGCGCAAAATACCCGTTGCCGCCCGCAATGGTTTCCAGGCGGAGCAGGGCGTCCACGGACGCGCGCGCAGCTTCCAGGGCTTGGGATTCACCTGTGACTTTGTATCGAAAACACTCGGCCGCAACGTACATGCCTGTCCACACATTTTCATTGTCATGCGATTTCAGGTACAGGGAATCCATATCGCCCTGAACGGCCAGTGATGCGTCGCCCACAAAACCCATGCGGTTGAACAGCGGGATCCGTTTTTGGTAATACGCGGCTTTCTGCGCCAGGGTCATGGGCTCGTAAGCGATGCGCGTGATGCCCCCGCGCGTGGCGATCCACGCGGTTCCGTCCTCGGCGAGCAACACGTCATTCACGCGGTCATCAGGGAAGTAGCGCCCGCTTTCAAAGTAGTGCCATTCGCTGCCATTGTAGCGCGCGGCCCCTATGGAAAATCCCGCGAGAATCACGTCCCCGAGCGCATCCACAGATGTGACATCTTCATAGGGCAGGCCGCCGATTTCTCCCTTTAAAACATGCCATGACGCGTCGTTTAAATCCATGATTGCAATGCCCATGTCTGTGGCAGCATAAAGCTTATCAGCGTCTATATTTAACTTTCTTATTTCCGCATTGGCAACGGTATCAGGCAATGCGGCTTTTTGGATTTTTTCGCTTTCCACCGCAAAGGAAAACAGCGATTTTCCGTCTGAAAAATACAGGGTTCCTGCGTATGCCGCCAGAGCGCTGTTGCTATTTGTTTTCTGAATATCGAAAATACCGCCGTCCGGAGATATGTGGATAATCTCTGTCTGAGTGGCCACAAAAAAATGCCCGTGTGAATTGACTGCCGAATACACGGGTTCGGCCAACATGGTTTTGTTATATCCTGTATTCATATCCACGGACACGAGGCCGCCCGGGCCTGATGCCAGAAGCAATTTGTCCCGGCATGAGAGGGCTGTGACCGGAAAATCAATGACATTCCGAAACACGGGGCCCCAGACCTTGCCCGTTAATCGATGCAGACCCTGGCTTGTACCAGCGAACACGGAGCCGCCGCACGCGGCCAGGGCCGCTGCGCCGTCATGGGGCAGCCCGTTGCGCTCCGTATATTTGTCCACAACCTTTTGCAGGAAAGGCTCATCGGTTATGAAATCCGCGGCATTGGTTTGCATGCAGACAAGCCACACAGCCAGAGCAAGGGATAAAGCGGTCACTGTGAGAGTGCGCATAAAAAGTTCCTTTTTAATCAGGATTGGATAGCGCCGAGAATGTCCGGGTCGGGCGTGACATGGAAAGCCCGGGCAAGGGTGGTGAGCTGTTCCGTGGATAATTTGTTGCGCACGCCCCCGGCCGCGGCCGCGAGATTGTAGAGCTGCGCGGCTTTTTCCGCAGTGTCCATGAGGCCCAGAACCGTGTCAATGTCAGGGCCTGTGCCCACAGTGCCGTGGAATTGCCACACGGCCATGGGGCGCTTGCGCAACTCTTCGGCGGTGGCGTCGCCCAGGGCCAGGCTCCCGGGCAATTGCCAGGGTATGTATCCGCAGCCATCCGGGAAAACCACAATGCATTCCGTGTGCATTTCCCACAGCAGGCGCGTAAGGCGTGCGGTGTCCAGGTCCAGGCAGTGGGTGAGGGCGATCACGCATGGCGTGTGCGCATGCATGACCACGCGGTCTGCGCCGCCCGAGGCTTGCAGGCGCGCGCCGTGCGCGCGCAGGTGCGGCGCGATTTCACTCGTAGGCCGCCCGCCGCCGGTAAAGCCCCACACGCGGCGGAACCGGCGGCCCGCGCCATCCAGTTCCACAACGCCCAGGTGGCATTCCGGATGCAGCGCCACATTGCGCATGTAGCAGCCCGTGCCGCTGAACAGGAATAATTCGCCGCCCAGTTCCGGCGCGTCAAAACCGCATGCAACCCATTCCGAGTTTTTTTCCGGATTTCCGGGTATTTGATCCGGCGCAAGGCGCACGGAAATATTGCCGGCGTTGCGCTCGGCCCAGCCTTTGATCCATAAGTCGTGGGTGGTTCGGGTGATTTGTTCGAGCAGGGCGTGAAATCCCGTGGTATTGTCCATGATGCACTCTCCCGGTCTGAGACTGTATCCGGATCATAGACTTTGGGCGAGGCGTGTTCAACTCTGTTTGGCGGCAAAATTCGGGTTAATGTCGCAGAACATGCGCTGTGCGCGTCCCACACCTGCGCTGGGTCCGGTGATACAGATTGCAGGAAACCGCCGGCATGCACATACCGGCGGGTTGTGCTTATAATAAATGGAGTGAACCGATTATGGCTGAAATCATGACGCAACAATATCGCAAGGCGCTCATAAGGCTGGGACATCCCTGCAACAATCGCTGCCTGTTTTGCCACAGCGCCGCGCGCAATGAGCGCGTGCTTTCAACGGCCCAGGCCATGGACAAGATCCGGGACGCCGCAGGGCAGGGCGCTGAGATGATCGTGTTCTCCGGCGGAGAACCAACGATTCGCAAGGATCTGTTTTTGCTTTGCGAATTCACGCAAAACTGCGGTTTGGAGACCGGCCTCATCACAAACGGCCGCATGCTTTATTACAAAGAGTTTTCTGACAGGCTCATGGCTCTGGGCTTGAAATACGTGCTTGTTTCCCTGCACGGGCGCGATGCGGAAACGCACAACATGCTTACCGGCGCAGAAGGGTTCACGCAGACGTTAGTCGGCTTGCGAAACATCGCCGGCCGGGCCGCGCATCTCGTGGTCAATACGGTTGTGACACGCTTCAACGCCGCGCATCTCGGAGATATTGCACGCCTGCTGCAGCCGTTCGCGCCCCTGCATTACAAAATTTCCATGCCAGAGCCCAGGGGCGGAATCCTCGAAAATCCCGGCCAGGTTCTGGCGCCGGAACAGGCGGCAGACTCGGTGGTCCGATTTTTGTCGCAGCACGACACGGCCGCCGGCATCACCGTGGGTGTGGATGGCATGACCCCTTGCCTGCTGCCCGGTTTATTTCATTTGAATGATGATTTGTTTACGCACGGATTTTTTCTTATCAGCGAGCCGGGGGAAGATTCATTTTTTCCGCCGGATCACGGGGAGCGGGCCAAGTCCCTGCATTGCCCGGAGTGCTCACATTATCAATCCTGTCCGGGAATTTACACAAAGTATTTTGAATTGTTTCCACACACACAGCTCAATCCGATATCAGATAACCAATGCGGCTTATGAAATGCACGGCCGTGCGTCAAATTACGCCGTAAGAAACTAAATGAAGCGGCAAGGCAATGGCGCTGATAAAGACTGCTGAGAAGTGGGCAAGCCAGAAAACCGGGGGGAGAAGCCCTGGCTGCGCATCATCTCTGTTCAAAGCACACACGTCAAACGCATCCAGGGCAATATATTGATAATGCACTTTAAAATTATTAAAAAAAGCCGATGTTTCGCGTATTTCATTACACGTGGCCCGCATGTGTCGTGTACAGATTTTGCACCATCGGAATAACGGGGTTCTTTTAAGCTGTAATTTTGTACGGTCACTAAATTTTGCATTTCATGCAGAAAAATGCAGTCGCGTCATGAGCATATTGGGATTACAACAATATTTATCTGAACTTAATAATAATTGATGGCGCAAAAATATCGGCTTTGTTAGATGATTATTTGTGAATTAGAAGCTGGTTTTCAGTTGCCGGAGTCATTGCGCAGGTTAAAATGGTTTGTGTGGCACAGAGATTGCTTGAATATTTTATTAACAATTCTTTTAAATGGTGAGGTTACAATGAAACCAACCAGAAAAAATCCAACATTAATAACGATTCTTGCGGCGCTTTTACTTCTTATCGTGGCGCAGCCGTCCCAGGCTGATTTTGCCAGGCGCCTGTCCTACCAGGGACGGCTTACGGACAGTAACGGGGTGCCGCTTGCCGACGGCAGTTACAATATGACCTTCAAATTGTACACTGTCGCGACCGGCGGCGCCGCAATCTGGACCGAAGACCATACGAGCGGCGGCGGCAACCCCGTAGCCGTGTCCAGCGGCCTGTTCAGCGTTGTGCTCGGCGGCGCATCCAGCCTCAGCAGCGTGGATTTCAACAGTACCGCATACTGGGTCGAAGTCGTTGTTGCCGCAACAACATACAGCCCGCGTCAGCAACTCACCGCATCTCCCTTTGCAATGAATGTTCCGGACGGCCTGATTACCGCCACAAAAATGGCGGACGGCGCAGCTTTGGCGGAAATTACAGACGACGACGGTTCCGGCAGCGGCCTGGACTGCGACACCCTTGACGGCTACGACTGGAGTTCCATTCCAAACTTAAGCGACAAATGGGTTGACGAAGCCGGCGACACCATGTCCGGCGCATTGGACATGGGAAACAACGGAATCACAAACATAAACTGGGGCGCTTCTGACGACGGCAGCGGCAGCGGCCTGGATGCAGACCTGCTTGACGGCACTGACTCCGCTTTGTTCTTTATTCTAAACCAGAATGAAACCGTAACCGGCACGCCCGCGTTCAACGGCGGCACAACCGGGTCAAGCCCCCCCTTCACCGTGGATTCTACTTTTGTTGTCACCAGCCTGAACGCAGACCTGCTTGACGGCCAGCACGGCAGCTACTATATGCCCGCATCCACAGACCACGGCGGCTTGGGCGGCCTGGGTGACGATGACCATATCCAATATTTCAACCTCAGCCAAAGCGAAACCGTAACCGGCACACCCGCGTTCAACGGCGGCATAACCGGGTCAAGCCCCCCCTTCACCGTGGATTCTACTTTTGTGGTCACCAGTCTGAACTCCGACCTGCTTGACGGATACACGGCAGCGGATTTCCAACTGCGCGTCACCGGCACATGCGCCGCCGCCAACCAGGCTATTAAATCCATTGCCGCGGACGGCACCGTAACCTGCGAAACCCTGTCAGATGTCACCGACCACGGCGGCCTCGCTGGCCTCGCGGATGACGATCATCCTCAGTACTTCTATCTCAGCCAGAATGAAACGGTTTCGGGCATACCCGCATTCAATGGCGGCACATCCGCCACCACAGCGCCGTTCACGGTAGACTCCACGTTCCTCGTCGCCAACCTCAACTCCGATTTGCTCGACGGCCAGCACGGCAGCTACTATCAGACGCGCGTTTCCGGCACATGCGCCGCGGGCAGCTCCATCAGCGCCATTGCCGCGGACGGCACCGTGACCTGTGAAGCCGACAATGACACAACCGACCACGGCAGCCTCGGCGGCCTGGGCGACGACGACCATACCCAGTACTTCTATCTCAGCCAGAATGAAACGGTTTCGGGCATACCCGCATTCAACGGCGGCACATCCGGCACGAATTCACCGTTTACAGTGGATTCCACATACATAGTCACCAATTTGAATGCTGACCTGCTCGACGGATACACCTCTACGGATTTCCAGTTGCGCGTCACCGGCACATGCGCCTTGGCCAACCAGGCCATTAAATCCATTGCCGCGGACGGCACCGTAACCTGCGAAACCCTGTCGGATATCACGGACCACGGCGGCCTGGCAGGCCTGGCCGACGACGACCATACCCAGTACTTCTATCTCAGCCAGAATGAAACGGTTTCGGGCATACCCGCATTCAACGGCGGCACATCCGGCACCACAGCGCCGTTCACGGTAGACTCCACGTTCCTCGTCGCCAACCTCAACTCCGATTTGCTCGACGGCCAGCACGGCAGCTACTATCAGACGCGCGTTTCCGGCACATGCGCCGCCGCCAACCAGGCCATCAAAACCATTGCCGCGGATGGCACCGTAACCTGCGAAACCCTGTCGGATATCACGGACCACGGCGGTCTCGCCGGCCTGGGGGACAACGATCACCCGCAATATGTGATAAAGGCCGGCGACACCATGGGAGGCAGGCTGGGCCAATCCGCTTCTGGATTCCATGTGGCAACCAAAGATGATATTACCACGAGAACCGACAGCGGCTTTTACGAGACCAGCACGGCAACAACTGCAGAAGGCTGGCCAGTATCTTCAGGTGGCTGGTATCACCTGTTGACAAGCACTCACAGTAATGACGGCAACTATTACTCCATGCAGTTTGCCGCTGATTTCTTCAGCAGCGGCAACCTCTTCTACCGATCAACGAATGGTGTCGGCACAACGGCATGGAACAGAATCTGGCATTCAGGTAATGATGGTACCGGCTCCGGCATGGACGCGGATACGGTCGACGGCAAACATTTCTCTGATGCGCAATGCAATTTTAAAGCTGCCGCAAGCGCGCTCGACACAACCGCCCAGGATACCACTTGCGATGCCGGTTATTGCGTGATGGCCGCTGTCAACACTGTGGCCGCCGGCAATTATGAGACTTATGCTTCAGCCAAGTATGATGCCAACTCTCTTTATGCCAGCAGCGGTGTTGCGCAGTACACGGCCCTGAGCATTCTTTGCTGCCCCTGCCAGTAACGCGCAGCCATTTCGCGAATCGCAGACATCAGATTTTTCCCGGGCGGGGTTTCAAAACCCCGCCCTTTGCTTTTACGGGGATGTCGGCGGATGAGGTTGGCATAATATTATTTGGATGTTATTAATAAATCAATTAACAAAATATTAATTAGTATTTAATTGCATATATATGACTGTGGCCACGGCCTAAAATAAATCTATGGCTCTTTGCAAAAAATATTGCGGGAGAATGTGCGCGGGCGCAACCAGACACTTGTTGTTTTATTTGAAAATAATTGCCACGGCTTGGTGCGAGCGGCCTATTTGGGCGGCGCCTTAATATATGAGCGGCTGCGCCAGTGCATTGGCATGTGTTATGCGATTATTCCCCGGAGTCTCCGTGCACGAACGGGGCGCCGGATTTGATGTAGTCAAAAAGCAATTCCCGCATAGCGTCAAGATCCTGCTGTGTGTAGCTGAAACAGGAAAGAGCTTTCATGTCTCCGGCCGGGTCGTAGGTGAGATCGTAATCGGCGGCGTGATCGAAAAAATGAGTTCCGGGAAACACCCGCAATTCATAGCAATTGATTTGAACGCCCAGTGTGGAACAGTAATCCAGTGTTGCCTTGAGGCCATCGACCGTGTCGCCCGGAAGCCCCATGAGAATTGTAATATTGACATTCGGCAATTCATTCAGCAGCCGCACGCTGTCCCGGAACCGGGCGGGATCGATGGCGCGCCTTGCGGGTGCGAAGGTGGCCGGCGTGATGGAGTTGAGCCCCATGGTGGCGCACCGGATGTTAAGCTGCGACAGCAGGCGCGTCTGTTCAGGATTCAGGCAGTCGGAATGCAGCGCGAACGTGAAATCGAGTTCGCGGCCGGGGTCGGCCTCGTGTGCGGCGCCGACCAGCGCCCGCAAATGGTTTGTCGCGTAGTTTACCGCCGCATCGCACAGGTTAATCTTGCGCATTCCCTTTTCCAGGGCCCATCGCAATTCCTGCCGGATTTTGTTTTTGCTGAAGAAACGGAGCCTGTGTTTCCGATCCCCGCAGATACAGAACGCGCATGCATTGGGGCATCCCCGGCTTGTTTCAAGATACACAAGTTCGCCGGGAGGAACAAACAGATTTTCAAGATATGGCGAAAACAAAGGGTCAAGCTCCAGTGGAAGTTGCTCAATGGTTTCGGGTTGAAATTCGCCTTTGCGCCTTTGCAGGGCAGGGGTGTGCAATACGCGGTCCAGGGTGCGGCTTTTATCGGAAATGTGATCTAAAAGTGACCGAAAAGCTAGTTCGCCCTCGCCGGCCACGATGAAATCCGGCAGCCAGGGCTGCGTGGAAAGGATCTCGTAGCCGGGGGCGCTCGGCCCCCCTAAAACCACGATAATTTGCGGCATCCGTGTTCTGATTTCAGACAGGATGCTCTCGACCCGTTTTATGTTCCATATAAAAACAGACAGGCCCAGAACATCCGGTTGCTCATTGTAGATCAATTCCAGGTCCTGGGCGGCCCCGCCGTATCCGGCCTTTAAATCGAAGAATGAAAATACAGCCCGGGAATTCGATTTCAACGCATAAGCAATCACGCGCGTCGCACCATATCCGTAAGAATAGATTTCATCGCGGCTCGAATGAGATATGATGCAGACCTTGAGCGGTTTTTCTTTCACGTGGGTGGGTGCCTTTGCTTGGTTTTCTGTCCCGATTAAATGCATAATAACAAAGATATTCAAAAACAATCAATGAAATCCCAAAAGGCTTTGTGCGCGCCCGGCTGCAGTGCGCGCCGCAGATTCGCAAAAACCATGCCGCGGCAGCCGCCATGAATTTGTTCATACCCGGTCTATATGTTATAATTTGATACATATAAATATGGATTTTGGTGTTAAATTGTTGGCTACGCCAACCGCCAGCCTGGACCCTGTCAATCCAGAGCCCGGGTGAAATGGTACGGCAAAGCAGCCGGCGTTTTGCGCCAGGAATTCGGGAGACACACGAAATCATGCGCAGGCTTTTCGCAGCATTTTTCTCAATGTTTTTTCTGCTTTTGTTTGCGGTTTCCGCGTCGGGCGCCGTCATCGCCGGAACGGTAACGCTGGATATCAAAGGGGGCGCCTCCGCGTCCGGCGCCGCGCCCGCATCATATAAGCCGTTGGCGGGTGCGGACGTGAGTGTCAAGGCGTTGTCGCACGTTACACTGGCTGACGGAACAACGGATGCCAATGGGAAATTCGAGATTGCAGATGTTGCAGCCAGGGATGATGAATGGCTCATCGTCACGGTTGCAACAGGAACCGAATCTTTGAGTGGTGTATATTCGGGGAAGGAACTGGTAATCGATCCGGTTTCAGATGCTTTTGTGAAGTCCATTCTTATGAATCAGAACGTTGTCGGGAATTTTACTATCAGTGAAATTGAATTGATTAAGGCGGGCCTTTATGAGGCGGCTGCTTCCGCGAATATTACCAATGCGGATACTGCGGCGGAATCCGTGGATGCTCTTATTTCGTACGAACCCTTCCGCCTCGCTTTGGCTGATATGCTGTTATCGTATTCATCATTTGGAGACAACATCGCCACAGTGCAGGACATTGTCACGGCATTGGATAAATCCATTCCAATTCTTTACAAGCTGGACCGGAAATCCATGGCCGAGTACGCGGCCCCGGACGCGGAAATTGCGTTCGAGGGAAAATCATTTAAGGCGGATGGGTTGTTCCAGTGGATTGCTGAATTCAATAAACGATTCGAAGTTAAGGAATGGAATGTCAATTACTCGCGTTTCATGCTCCAGGAGGATGCCGCGACAGTGGAGACCATTGAGTCCGTGTTTTTCGTGTCAAAGGATTCCAAAGAAGACGTCCGCGACAGCCTGTTCTTTGTTAATGAAATTGAAAAAACCGATGGCAAATGGCTACTGCGCAAAAGATATGAAAAGGAATGTGTTCCGGCCCGCGCCACGATATTTGCGGATAAGTCGTCGTGGGACTGGGCCGGCGCCAGTCCCTGCATGCTGAGTTTCCATGGCAAGGATACCGATTCCGGATACCACGCCGGCATTTACTCGGTCTATTTCGCCATGGACGCACTGCAGTTTTACTGGAGAATGGAAGTGGACACAACGCAAATCCAGGAAGCCATGAACTCGGGTTCCGCGGATATCTCATTCATGATTTCTCTTCTGAACCGGGTGGACGACGAGGCCAAAGAAGATGTTTACAGTGTTGTGGGAGTCAAAAATGGCATTCCCTATTCCGTGAACCAGGTCCGGCGCATCGCCCCTGACGGATTTCCGGAAAAGCTTGCGTATCTGCCAAACAATTTTATTGTGACGCCCGGATATGTGGAGGGTACCATATCGCTGGAAGAACTCAAAGCCCTGGGCCGTGAATTTTACGCCAACGCCAGAATTTTGCTTGATACAGACAATGCCAAAAGTCAGATTCTTGCGGAAGGAATTCCTATAAAAATCAAGCTCGAACCAACCGATTGACGGGTCCTTTTTGCGCAAACATTTGCATGCCGAGTGTCCTGTTTCGCACATTATCCGGTCAGAAATAATCGGATTCAGGCATTAAAACCACATCGGAAATGTTTGAGATGGTTTTTGGCAGGAAATGGATTAGTATTGCGGGAGTTTTTAGAAAAAAACCTGCCCCTGGCAAAATGGGAAGCAGCCGGAAAAATCCCATGAAAATTGTGATTTTCATGTTGAAAAAATCCGAAAAAGACCCGTGTCTGAAATATATTCTTAATAACTATTCTCATTGACAAAGAATATATGCCAATTTATAATTAATATAGATAACATATTCTAGTATTGAAAAAAACACGATGGAAGGCTTTGAAATGACTGAGGAAAATATTCTGAAGCTAACGTTTGACACAAAAATTTTCCCTGTTGACGCCTTAATGGGCGCCTGTCATAAATTTCTTGCGAAATGTTTTGTCAAGCTGGAGTACGTTGGCGGAAATGACAGGGAAATTCAGGTTGCGCTCAAGCCCCGCCAGGGCGTGTCCATGGATGGTGTGGAAGCAGAATTCCAGGATGAAGTCATGAATTACAGCATGAAAAATAAGGTGCTGAAAGGCACGGCAAAAATCCGGGACCAGATTTTCCACATCGTGTTCAATCCCGAGCGCCTGGACGCGCTCGGCGGCAACCTGATCTCGGAAATGCAGGCCAAGGAAGATCCCGAGTCCTTGAAATTGAACACCAGGCTGGAAAAGCTTTTGGAGGAAATCGAAGGCGAGGAGCCTCTTGATTATGAAGAGGATCCCCTGGGCATAGCCATCCCTTGGGAAGAAAAGCATGGCATGCCCAAGGACCTGCTGCATCCTGTGGATCAGATGAAAAGGCAGTCCGAGAACGAAATGGTTAATCCGGATATGGTGAAAGACATTGTCAAACGTTAAATACGATAAACGCATTTACAAGCTCAAAGCCGTCAAAGCGGCGGTCAAGGATTACAAGGAGTTTGCTGATTTCCAAATCAGTACGAGCGGCAATGAAATCATTGTTGACATCGCGAACATCGACTATGAAGCCGAAGACGTTTTTCTGGATGAATTCGGCAATTATGTCATACACAAGATGGGCATGAAAATCTGATGGGCATAATCAACGCGAAAAAAGTAAAACCGTCGAACTTCAGCAACATGCTCCCGTTCAGCTTCAGGAGGCTGGGGGACACGGTTGTGGTGGTTAACGAATACGGGAATTATATATTTCTATCCAACGAAGAATTCACACACCTGATGGAGAACGGGCCCGTGGGTTTCAGCCGCGCCCTGCGCGCGGAACTTAAAGAACAGAACATGATTTACGACGTGGATACAGCGGGCCGCGCATCGGCCAGGCTGCGCGAGCGGTTCGCGGATGCCGCCCGGGTCACGAATCTGCACATCATGATCGTAACCCTCAGGTGCAATCTCAAGTGCGTTTACTGCCAGGCCAATGCCGCGTCCTGCGACAGCCATGAAACGGACATGAGCATTGACACGGCCAGAAAAGTCGTGGATACGATCTACAGCGCGCCCACGAATCTTATCAATTTCGAATTCCAGGGAGGCGAACCGCTCCTCAACTGGGACACCGTCAAATTTATTATCGAATACGCAACGGAAGTCAACAAGGATAAAAAGAGGGATATCCGCTTCAACATCGTATCCAATCATTTGCTGATGGATGACGAAAAACTGGATTTCCTGGTCAAGCACAAGGTCCTGATGTGCATGTCCCTGGACGGCCCCGATTATGTACACAACAAAAACCGGGGAAACAGCCACGCCAAAGCCGTGCAGATGTTCAAGAAGGTTTACGCCCGGTATGTAGACGAGGGCATGACCCGCCTCCCGTCTCTTATCGGCACATTGTCGAAACACTCTCTACCCTATTATCGCGAAATTGTGGACGAGTACATAGGGCTCAACGCCAACACCATATTCATGCGCCCCGCAACCACCCTGGGATACGCCGGAAAAAATTGGAATGAAATCGGGCTGACCCCTGAAGAGTTCCTGGATTTCTACGAAAAAATGCTTGATTACATTCTTGACCTGAACAGGGACGGGCTCCACTTCACCGAAACATACGCCGTTTACATATTGAGCAAAATCATCGCCGGATTCGAGCCCGGATACGTGGACATGAAGTCCCCGTGCGGAGCGTCCATCGGCCAGCTTGCGTACAACTACGACGGCGATGTCTACACGTGTGACGAAGGGCGCATGCTCGGCCACCAGGGGGATCACACGTTCAGGATCGGCAAGTGCGGGGAATCCACGTACAAAGATCTCATCATGCACAGGGCTACCAAGGCCTGCACCATGTCGTCCATGCTCGACACCACGCCGGGCTGTTCTGAGTGCGCCTACAAACCCTATTGCGGCATATGCCCTGTGATTAATTATTACGAAACCGGGGAGCTTTCTCCCAACGTGTTCACCACCCGGCGCCACACCCTTAACGAAGGAATCATGGATATTCTTTTCAAGAGACTCATGATTCAGGAGAACGCCGAAATTTTTATTGAATGGGTCAAGCAGTTTGTGGAAACCGCACGGAGTGACCCCGGGCAATAGGACGCCGAATAGGCGGCGACCCGCGCAAAGCAGGGAGCGCCCAATGCGTTCCCCGCTTGAACAAGTTGTTTAGCGGGTAAAGAAAAGCATGCGGTTCATCCGCACGCTATCCGTGGAGCAAAGGTGCGATATGGACAAAAACAAGCGTAAATCATTGCAAGCCCCTCGCCCAGGCGGGGTGCAAAAGCGCGTTCTGCTCCCTTCGGCCGGAAATGATATTTTTATGTACTTTTCCCGCGAAGAGGCGAAAATATCCAGCAAGGGAATGATCACCGGCGCCCTGGCTGTGGTTGCTCTGGGCCTCATCGCGGATCCCCTGTCCGCCCTTCACGTCAACGCCCATTCCAATGTGGTCACGCATACCAACCAGGGCGCTGTCGACGCCCATTCCAGCATAGCCGCCACGAGTGTGCATACCAGCGCCGGCTCTCATGCGAGCGTGGCGGCGTCTGGCGGGCACCACAACATCGACAGCCATGCAAACAAGGCCCTCGTGAACGCACACAATAACATCGACACGCACAATAGCGCTGTTGTGTCCGGGCATACGAATACGCCGGCAACCAACAACACGGTCAAACCCGCAGCCAGTGAATCCGTGACCCGGGGCAATTTTCACAACAGCGGCGCACAGGGCAAGCACTCGGCATGGACCGCCCACAACAGCGCTGCGGCTGCGCACGCCAATACCGCCGCAACCTCGGCCCATACCAGCACCACCGGTTTTAACAAACACAACAGTGTGAATACGCACGCCAACGGGGGCGCCGTGAATTCCCACGCCAGTGTCAACGCCCACGCAAGCTGGCCGGCGGTGAATTCCCACATCAGCCTGAATAATCACACAAACGCCAATGGCATCAGTGCGCATACGAATGTGTCGAACGTTAACGTGCACAATAATTCCAATGCGCACACAAGCCACAGTTCCCACGCTTCATGGTAAGGGGTTGTACAGAGGCCGAATCAACCCGGCGCAGGCAACATGTTAAGGGAGGACGCAGAAGTGAATAAAAAACGAAAATCCCAGGTCCCGGAGCAAGCGGGCTCGAAAAAGAAGCTGTTGCCTGGCATCGCGCACGATGCAACAGCATATTTTCTCAGAGAAGAAGCCAAGATGAGCACCAAAGGCATCGTGGCCGGCGCGGCCGTGTTTATCGCCCTGGGTTTTATGGCGGATCCGGCAAGCGCGTGGCATTCCTCCCTGCACAGCAATGTCGTCTCCCATGCAAACCAGGGCGCAATGAATCTGCACATTAACACCAATGTTGTAAACACGCACATGAACACTGCGTCGCACGTCAATATCGGGGCTGTGTCCACACATACCAATATTGGCACGCACGCCAGTTCCGGCGCGATCAATCAGCATTCGAGCATTAACAGCCACACCAGCCAGGGCGCCAGCTCCTCGCACTCGAGTGCGGCTGCAACCAATGTCCCGGCAGTGCACGCCAACGAAAGTTTGACAAAGGGCAATATGCACAACAGCGGTTCTCAGGGCAAGCACAGCGCATGGACCGCGCATGGCAACACCAATGAATCTTCCCACGTGAATGCCGCGGGCACCAACACACACACGAGCATCGCCGCACTGTCCCGCCATGTATCCGTAGCGAACCACAGCAACACAGCCGCTGCGAATTCACACGTGAGCACCAACGCCCACTCAAGCACGGCTGCGCAAAATCAACACGCCAACGCCAATTCACACGCCAGCCGCGCGGCGTTCGACGGGCACAGCAACCTGACCGCAGTGAATACGCACACGAACTCATCGGGCCATTTCAGTCACGGCTCTCATGCTTCGTGGTGACGGGTTTCGTGTGAGCCGGAATGCGCGGTTCGATCATTAGCTGGAAGGTGAATTATGACAAAAAACAAGCGAAGCCTTATTCGAAAGCGTGTTGAGGCCATTGATAAACCCGCCGCTCTTCCGCGGATTGCGTCAGACGCTTTGGCATATTTCACAAGTGAGGAAGCCAAGATCACCACGGCGAACGTGATTAAAGGCGGCCTGGTTGTGGTAGCCCTGGGTATGATGTCGTTTCCCGAAGCAGTCAGGGCCGCGCATGAAAGCATGCACATGAATTTCAGCGCACACAACAACAGGGGCGCCCAATCATCCCACATTAGCGTTGCCGGCATCAATCAGCACTCCAACGCCAACACGCACACCAACCAGCTCGCAACTAGCACGCACTCCAATATCGGCACCCATGCAAGCACTTCGGCAATCGCAGCCCATAACAGCGCCAATGCTCACGCCAGCACGGCCGCAGTCAATACGCACGCCAGCAAGCCCGCTATCAATGTGGCGGCGGTTCACAGCAGCGCGGGCGTTACAAAGGGCAACTTCCATAACAGCGGCGCCCAGGGCAAGCACTCGGCGTGGACGGCTCATTCAAGCACGAATACGAGCAACCACACGAACACGGCCGCGGCCGCCAATCACAACAGCGGGGGCGCCGCAAATGTGCATTCCAATGTGAATTCGCACGCCAGCACCGCTGCGATTGACGTGCACAGAAACCATAGTAATGCCGTGGCTTCCGCAACCTATAACAGGCACGCAAATATTGTTTCTCATGCCAATTCGTCAGCCACCAACGTTCACGGCAACATTATTGCCGTAAATGTACACAGCAGTTCCAACACGCACGGCTCCCACGGTTCCCATTCATCATGGTGAGCAGGGCAAGGGCTGTTCCGGCTATCTTCCCTCGGACCAAATGCCGCGCCAGGCCCTGCCGTAATCTTTTGAAATGCAGGGAAGCAGATTCGAACATTGTTAAACCACACGCAATCACACACGGTTTTGAGGCAGCATGCACCAGGGCCCGCATGCCGGCACTCGACATAACGCGAACAAGACGGGACAACGTATCATGGGAAGTTTTGGCTATTTTCAGATAACGCGCCAGTGCAACCAATGCTGTAAAATCTGTTCCAACCCGGAAAACGACAACGCCGTCACACTTGAACAGGGCAAGCAATTTATTGATTCTCTGATCGCGGACGGCGGGTTCGGCGGCGTCATCCTCACCGGCGGGGAACCCACTCTGTCCGAAAATCTGCCGGATTATTTGACATACTGCGCAGAGAAAAAGTTTCCCAGCGTGCTGATTACCAATGGGCAGCGCCTGGCCGACCCCCAATATATCAAGTTGCTCAAAGGCGCCGGCCTCACCAAGGTGATCCTGTCCCTGTACTCGGCGCGTGCAAAAGTGCAGAGTTTTCTCACCGGCAACCCCCAATCCCTGGAAAACATCACCCAAGCGGCGCGCAATATCGCCAAGATCCGGGGCGTGGATCTCAGCGTGACAATCACCATGAACAGATACAACGCGGATCACCTGAGCGCCAACATCGAGTTCATCAAAAAAAACATGCCTCATGTTAAGCATGTGGTGTTCAACAACCTGGATACGCGCATGAACAGGGCTTCCGAAAACCCGGACACCATTCCCATGCTCAATGACATCGACATTGAATTGACCCGGTCCGTGGACCTGATGCGGCAGTGGAACATGACCTATAGAATTGAACGCGTGCCCCTGTGTTACATGGGCGGCTATGAGCACAATTCCACGGAAACGCGCAGGATTGTGAAAAAGGAACAAGTTCGCATCCTGTTTCTCGATGAAAAGGACCAAGTGGACCAAGCCCAGGGCGATGTGTTTTACAGCAAGGCCGAATGCTGCAATGTGTGTTATATGAATGATATCTGCATCGGCCTTTACTCCATGGACGTGCATTACAGTTCCGGAGAGTTATTCCCGATTTTCCATTGTGAAAAAGAAGAAGTGATTGAGAAAATATTGGCGAACGCCCCGTAACCGGGGCATAAACCACGACAGAGGAACTGGCCGGAGATGGGAACAGAAAACAGGCTCGACCTGAAGGTCGGATATAATTGCAACAACTACTGCCGGCACTGCGTAATCGGAGACAAGCGTTTTTTTATCCCCGACAGAACCACACGGCAGATCAAGGATATCCTGGACGAGGAAAGGCAGAACTACGGCGAAGTCGTTCTCACAGGCGGGGAATTCACCATCCGAAAGGACTGTTTTGAAATCCTGGAATACGCGGCCGCCAAAGGATACAAAATCCTGGTGCAGACCAATGGAAGGCGGTTCGCCTATGCCTCATTTTGCGATGAATTCCTTGCCGCGGGCAAAGGCAACATCCTGACCATCACGGCCGCTCTGCTGTCGGCCAACGCGGATTGCCACAACTTTCTGACGGGCGCCAACAGCTACCGGCAGACGGTCAAGGGCCTCACCAACCTCAAAGAGCGCGGGCAATCCATATCCATTAACACCGTGGTGACCAAAGCCAATTACAGGACATTCCCGGACCTCGCCCGGTTCCTGGTCCGCATCGGCGTAGAAGTGTACCAGTATGCTTTTGTTCACGTGCTGGGCAGCGCGGAAAAGAATATCCGCTCCATCCTCCCCAAGAAATCCCTGTGCGTTCCATTTATTAAAATCGGCGTGGATATCGGGCGCGCCGCGGGCATTCCCGTATTTGTCGAAGCCATCCCCTTTTGCCTCATGCAGGGATACGAGACCCACTGCGCGGAGAATTACATCCCCTTGGTCAAGCTCAGCGATGTGACCAACACGGTCGCGGACTTCGATTATGTGAGAAAGAATTTTGAAAAGGAAAAAGCCGTACCCTGCAAAAAATGTATTTATTTCAATATCTGCGAAGGTCCCTGGCTTCAGTATCCGAGAACATACGGATGGAAGGAATTCGTGCCCGTGACATCAATCAAGGAAAGGGATCGCGTTCTGCAGTCGCTCCAGAGATGACGCGTTTCATGGCGGCTGCGAGGAGATAAACAATGCAAGATAACGTTGCACACACCAACGAAACTGTTGCGCAGGAAAAGCCTTTGTTCGACTGGTATCAGCCCCAGTACCTGGCTGATATCTGTGAAGTCCGGGGCGGCATTAACCAGCTTTTTCTTTATTACTCACTGCTTGCCGAGCTTAAACCCGCGCTTGATGAATGGATCCCCACCGACCAGGTGGAATCTTTTGTGAAGATATGCGAAAAGTACAATCTTCTCACGCATGTGGAATCTGTTTTTTTTAATGAATCATCCGAGGCGGTCCGAGACGCCATCGGCAGCGAATTCCTGACAACAACCGTATCCTGCGGAGCGCCCGCGGACTCCGGTTACTCGGGACGATCGCATATTTTCGTATCCAAATCCGAAGAGAATCTGGATAAAATCAAACGGCTCGGCTGGTATCCCCTGGCCGTAAACAATCGGATCGTCACCAAGCCCTTGATTGATTATATGTGGTTCGGCGATTATCTCGGCTATCCCAAATGCTGCATCGATTATTTCGCCAAGCACAACGACCATTCCCGATACGTCAACACCCTGCTTCTGCCTTTTAAAAATACCGGCCCCAAGCCGAATTACCTGTGCAATTCCCTGGTCAAAGATGCTTTCTGCTATCTTTACCACATTCCCTGCAGTTTTGATTGTTGTGAAACCGCAGAACTTTCCGCGCAATTGAGAAGTTTCATACAGCAACACGATCCCGGGTACGTGGCCTACATAGACAGGCACATGAAATTGAACTTCGTTGTTTTCGCCGAGCGCAATATCTATGCTTTCGACGGCACGCCCCAGGGCAACACGCTGACCTATAAAAATTGCCATTTCGTGGACACCTATTTGTATTCCCCGGAATACCTCGGTGTTTTCTCACAGGGGGACACCCTTGTGGTCGAGGAAAACAGGCTGTTGGTTCTAAACGGAGACAGACCGGTCCACACGATTCACAGAACTGAAAGGAACGAGTGGTTTTTCATCTCATTCACCGATGATCATTCCAATTGATGAGCAACTGGCCAAAAAACTGTCGATAGATTTTGACCTGTATCCGCTGAGGCGCTACAACGACTATTCCTTCGACATCTCCAACAATAATTCCCTGATTACCCAGATATCGTACATGGCGTATAACCAGCCCGATAAGTTTCAGCAACTCAAGGAACTTATTGACAACTACAAGGGCGGGGTTGGTTCCGATCAGCTCCTGGCAACCATGGGATATTGCCGGTACATGGACAAGGAATTTGAACAAGGACTCCGGCATATCTCGGCTCTCCTCGAATATAATCCCTCGAATATTGACGCCTGGATTGATTTGTGCTTTTTCCTCGCCCACATCTCTGACGGATATGATACATATCTGAATATGCGGTTTCACTTGTACTACTTCATGCACTTGTATCACGCCTATGATTTTCAAACAGTTAATAAGCAGTCCATTGCCATCCTGAACAGGTTGGTCGCGGACATGGCGCGCACGCCTGCCGTTCGTTCGGGCTATGACAAGAAAATCTCGTTCGACACGGAATTTCTGATCCTGAATGGTTCATGCAACAACAACTGTGAAACCTGCCATATCCCATTTCATTATCGGGCATATGATTTTGAGGACCGGATTACCCAAAGCGGCCTGGTGTCGCTGTCGCACTATATCTTCATCAAGGCGCGCAAGAAGCCCTTGCGGCACTTTGTGCTCAAGGGCGGCGAACCCACGCTGCATCCCAATTATTTCAAAGTCGTGCGCGCCATATCCGCAGTCCGGCCCGATGTCACGATTCATGTGCGCACCAACGCACGCACCTTCTGCAACAAGGACTTCGTGAACAGGCATGCCGCAGCTTCCATAAAAAAAATCGTTTTTGAAGCCGGCATCTTTTCCCACGATCCCGCACTGCACGACAGCATTGCACGGGTCCAGGGTAGCCAGGCTCAAACCTTGCAGGGCATCCGGAACCTGCTTGATAGCGGGTTCCAGGTTTCCGCGCGCGTGGGCCTGTGCCACAAGAATATCGACAGCCTTTCGGATACACTGGATTTCATTTCCAGTGAATTCCAAAAAGCGCCGGGATTCCAGGGCATCGGCCTTGTTCTGCCTGCGCCCAGCGCTGAGAACCTGGACACGTATTATCCGCACGGCATCCGCACCCTCAGAGACAAAGCCGCCGAAGTCCTGGCCGGGCGCAAGGGCGAATCGCAGGACATACCCATCGTCAATAACGCCCTGGTAGAGGATTGCTGATTAGACAGGCGCACGGGATTCCACGTGACATCACAGCTTTTTTGTCGCCCAGGCCACAGCAGCCGCTGCATTTGCGATCCTTCCACCTCACTTGATTGTCTGGAATAACACATATATAGCAATCACGAAAAAGAACCAAGAGGTGAACAGTCGTAAATTGTTGGTTCGTGACAGATGCACATCCCCCTTTATCCCCCTTTGCTAAGGGGGGCCATATTATGGAATTCTGTCAGCTTTTAAAGCGTTTTTTGTGTAGGGCGCTGCCGCCGCTGCCAGGTCACGTAATGCGCAAAGCCACGCTCTGAACCATGCGTTGCTTGTATTGTAAAGGTCTGAATTCTTTTCCGGGATTGCTATAAAATTATTTCAAAATTAAAGAACTTTTCTGCCTGTTTATTTCCCCATGCAGCCGGGCGGGAATTATCTTCATGCATTTGGACCATGCTTTCATTCTTGATCAATGGCGCGCGTTTGCCGCTGAATTTCGCGGGTGTAAAGCACCCATCAAGCGCTTTGTATACATCCATTCGCCCTATTGCAAAAAAAATGCAGATACTGCATGTATGAATCAGACGCCGGGCCCACGATCACGCAAATCAGCATGCAAATACACACGCTGCTTCATGAAATTACAGCCACGGCGCCCGCGGTCCGGGGCTTGGATTTTGACGGTTTTTATTTTGGCGGCGGAACCCCCACGATTTTTACGGAGTCTGATTTTCGTGATATTCTGCAGGCTGTGCGCCACGCGTTTATATTTTCAGGGCGGGGTGTGTCAACCTGCGAAATGCATCCATATTCGGCAACAGCGGACAAAATGGCCATTGCCGTGGAAAACGGCGTGGACCGCATCAGCATCAGCATCGGCGTTCAGTCTTTGACTCCGGCTGTCCTGCAATCCAGACTCCATTACCCTGTACAACTTCCAAAATGCGCGCTCCGCATATTTCGCCGGGGATGCGCAGTGCGCGGAAGTGGCCTGGCCCGAAGTGCGCGATGAATTTCTACGGTGCACGCAGGCTCAAGCATACAAAACATCGCCCGGATCCGAAGACCTTGTATCATTTGTAATTGTGTCCAAAGATTTATGCTATTACAATTATGATAACAACTATGAATTATTCAGTAAAAAGCCGCTATCCGTGCTTGGTATCGGCAAATACTCGAAATCCAATCTTTTCGGGAAGCTTTTTTATTACAATACAGGCCAGGACAACGGGGACACGAGGCACAAGTATATTGGTTATGCCAAAACCATGCAGGAAGAAGCCCTGGACATGGTTCTTCTTCACATCCGGGATCGCAGCGCACTTGATCTGGAGTCTTTAGAAGACATATTCGGTTTCGAACCGCATGATTTTATCAGGGAGCATTTCGGGTTATTGTTTGAACGCGGGCATCTCACTATGAATGCAACGCATGTTCACAGCACACTGCAATTCAGCGATGAGAGCCAATTTCTACAGTTCAGTGAATTGATGAAACATAAGATTATGAGCAATCTCTCCGGGCGTCACGCACAAGGCACCAAGGATACGAGCGTATGATTTTTATCAGATTATGGCATGCCGGCAAAGTGAAGCGTCCGGCAATGGCTGTTGCTTTGCTCGGCGCATTTTTGCTGTGCGCCCTGGTCCTGCCCGGATGCGCGGCATATGAACGTTGGAAAGCCGCCAAGCTCAGGCATATCTACGGCGACAAATCCGTATTCCCCGATTACGGCATGTCCTTCCAGCTTGCCGGAAATCACACCCTCATCGGAGTGGGCATGGGTGAAAGCGCCGTGGCGCACGAGCGGTGGAAAGCGCATATCACGATGAGCGGCCCTGAGTTGGAGCCCGGTGATGATTTCCAGATTTTCGCCCACGTTAACATTGTGGACAAGGACATTTTAAGAATCATCGCAAAAAGCAAGTCTCCGGAGATTTACATGGTGGCCGTAATTTCCCCGCTGTACGATGCCCAGGGGCATTTCCGGCAGTTTTCGAATATTCAGTCATCATGCCTGCTCACGCCCACGGGCCTGCCCATCGAGACCCTGCAGGAGAATCTGCCATCGCGGTTCAAACAGAATCATTATGTCACACCCTGGGAAATCGTGGCCAGGGCGCGGCCTTCGCAAGTTATCAACGGGGACAACATTGTTTTCTCCGCGTTCTCAAAAGTGCCGCGCGATCTGCCCCCCGGGCACTATCGCATGGCCATTGAATTCGGCGCCAGAATCAGCGGTCATCTCATTAAGCTCGAGCTTGTTCCTTACCTTGGGTCCGTAATGCTCAGGGAGCCCGGGGTGGCGGACCGGTTTCTGACTGCCAATGCAACGGAAAAGACAAAAATCCATATCCTGCATTCGCCAGTGTTCCGGATTGGCGATCCCGCGCCGCCAAAAATGCCCTGGACCCTTTTCGGGGATATTCTCACGAACGGGCCAAGGGGCATTGTGTCCAACCAGGACAAGGCGTTTTTCGCCATAAATTACTCGGGCTTGCGTTTTGACAAAGTTATTGTGCCCATGAAGGATGAGCGCGGAAAACCAATTGTTTACCGTATCGAACCGGATTTTCCTACGCAGAATGAGAACCAGGAACTGTTTGAAAAAACCATGTTCTATGGCAACATCCGCACGGTTTTGTCGCACATCGAACTGGATCCCGTACGCTTGAAATACAATTCCGGATATCTCGATGTCACCATTACCGCGCCCTCGGGCAAAACATACGCCACGGGCAGGGTCCCTTTTAAAAGTGCGGCCCCGTATGGCGCCACCACCAATGACAAACGCTTCGATTACACATTTGACGAGTATGGGCATTATCAGATTGAAATGGCCGGCGTTATCGAGGACCAGGGGGGCACTGTGTATTATGGGGGCGGAACCTATGATGTGTGGGTCGCCCGCCCGCTGAGCATGAGTACGAGCGCCAAGCCGGGCATGCCCTACATGGTGGGCAATTCCTATTCTCCGCGCGTCACGGTTCACCCCGGAGCGCCCGCGCACATGGAGTATTCGGTCAAGCTGTTTCGAAATTCGTCCCTGCAGGATGTGAAAACATGGACCCATGAGGGCGTGGCCAACCGGTTCGGGTATTATTTCCCGGCGCAGGATTTCGAGCCCATGGTGTTCGATGCCCCCGGCGAATACGTGGCCGAAGTTACAGCCACATACCGGGACGAGGACGGTGTGCTGTGGATGGGCGCCCAGAAAACAGCCGGTGTGGTGGCGTCCGCGGACAGCGATATCACGGTTCACGGGGACCGCATGGGCGTACAGTCCCGGCCCTTTGATCCGGATGTGCCGCTGGACTTCAGCCCGCGGTATGAACTCAAAGCCGGTGGATACGCAGGCACGCCCGAGATCAATGATATGACCATGACACAAATCCGCATGGGGTTTCCTTATAACAGGCAGGACATGCTGTTCTTTTCCCCGGCTCTGCTGTGGAACGTGGGTGAAATCTATCCGCTGCTGTCTTTTTCCACCACGGACCCGGAGGTGGAAAAGGAGCGGCTTGCGCGCTTTGCACCGTTCGAGGAATTCGTCAAGTCCCGTTTCGGGGAATCCATAGAGGATCTCAATGATTGTTGGGGCAGGGTGCATGCCGTTGACGCATGCCGGTTCCTGCTCCTGGACATGATGGACTCCGCCCTGCATAAGTCCGCGGACAATCTGACAGTTATGTCCGCGGCGGGCAACGGATACCAGCCGCACGCGTTTCAGCAGGACCCGGAAATTCTCAATTACTATTATTCATCGTCCATCAAGCCCGGGTTGCTCAGCCGGTACATGGTGTCTGATTCCACGAATTCCACGGCGTACTGGATTATTACGCCCAATTATTTCGGGCGCCAGTTCGGCGCCGGAGAGGGGGGCGACATCCGCGGCGATATCTACCGCTTCATGGGCGGCGTTGTTTACAGAAACCTCACAACAGGCGTGAATAAATACGGCATTTATCATGCCGGGGGCGTGGTGGGCGACCCCAGGGATGAGAACAACAGAATCGAGGCGCCGCTGCGCTCGCCCCTGCTCACCGCCGGCGGCAGGCAGTATTATATCATTGCAGGCATGTCCCCCGAACAAGGCGCCCTGTATGAGACCGGGGATCGCATTGTGGGCGGCGGGTTTATCATCCCGTCCATTGAGGCCGATGTCGAGTTCAGGGTGATCGCGCCCGACGGCAAAACCCTGGTGGAGAAGACCCGCACCAGCAGTTTCGGATTATTCAGTCTTTTTAAAGAGAAATATATTCTCGATAAGCCGGGGCTATACAAAGTTTTCGCGCGCGTGAGCGCGCAAGGCAAACAGGGCGGGTCTCTGGGCAAGCCGGACTTCTGGTACCATGTTTATGTGGTTGACAGGAGCAGTCCCTATGAACTTGATTTTGACCTTCCTGTGGCGGGGCGGTTCGACATCACCGATGCGCTTGAAATCAAGGGTATGCTTCCTCGTGACTGGGCCGGGGGCAAGGTGTATTACACGGTCGTCAGCCCCGGGATTGTGTATTCGGACGGGGAACTCCCGGTGCACGGCAGGCAATTCACGTACCGGTATGTGCCGCTCCACGCCAATGTGTTTTATCCCAGCCTTGAAGTCTACGATATCGTCAACAACCGCCCGGGCGGGGCGGACACCATTGTCCTCTCATTCTTTGCCGACGGCGTGTCCCAGTCCGGCGAGAGAATCACTGCGGGCGGGGAGCTCCTGGTGCGGGGCGACAAGGTTTTTTATGACAAGGGCAAGGCGCTGCAAGGCCCTCCGCCCAAGATTACCCCAACCCCCATGTACAGCCCGTTTTCCCTGGATAATACGCCTTACGTGTATAAACTTTCCGGAATCCCGAAAATAGAAAAACCTGAAGAGTATGTGGCGCAGAAATGCGGCAGTTGCCATTCCGGGATCGGAGGGCGCCGCACATATGGAGAATGGAAAAAGATCGTCAACTGGCATATGGACAGAAATGAATTGTGGCTCAGAGACTATAACCGGCGCAACCTGGTGAATGTTCTGGCCGCACTGTATCCGGCGGAAGATACCGCGGAATCGCGCCAGGAGGAGGCCCTGCTCAAACAAGGGGAAAAACTCTACGAAGCCCGCTGCCTTTCGTGCCATCCATCGGAACCGTCCCTGGACAGATCCCGGTCCCGCATGGGTTGGGACAATATCCTCACGCGGCATGTTTACTGGCAGGCAAAGTGGAAAGCGGGAGCCCAATACAAGATGTTCCGGGACCCCAAAGACAAAGATACGCTGCTTGAGTATTTGAACCTTGTGGCCGGATCTGAAGCCGAGCTCCCGGCCGGGAATCCTCAAAGCCCGGAAAAGCTTTATCAGAAACTCTGTTTCGATTGCCATGCCACCACCCTGGGCACATATCAATGGAGCAAAGCCGATTTTTTGTTTCTGCGGAATCATATCCAGAATAAAATCGACAGCAGCCGCAGAAAGCAAGCCGCAGGCGTGGTGG